>OCVV011326556.1_pt1 | contig 20354 bp, 19 predicted proteins | sample 1539721 | NCBI WGS metagenome assembly OCVV01 (sample SAMN02144230, study PRJEB22623) | gut metagenome | biome: sheep rumen | host: Ovis aries | place: New Zealand
GGCTGCGAAAGCCCGGCAGGCGGCGGAGGACCGCTCGGCGGAAACCCTGCGCCTGACCCTGGCGGTGAGCGACCTGCGGCATGAGCTGGAAAACCTGCTCCGGGATCGGGACCGGCTGGAGCAGGAGAAGGCCCGCATCCTGCGGGACCAGGAAACGCGCCGGAAACAGCTGGCGGAGCTGGACGAACAGGACGGGGCGGAAGCCCTGAAGGAAGAGGAGCTGCGGAAGACCCTGGAGGAAGTGACCGCGGAGCAGGCCGGCCGGGAGCGGATTACCGGGGAACTGGAGGAAGCCCGCGCCGGAAAGCAGGCTTCCCTGAAGGAGGTCCTCTCCGCCATGGAAGGACTCCACCAGTCCTACAGCCGGGACAGCGACAAGGCCCACCGGCTGGAGCTGGGAAGATCCCGGACGGACGGCGACCTGAAAACGCTGCAGGAACGGATCTGGAATATGTATGAGGTGACCTACGCCGGAGCGGAGGAATTCCGCAGGCCGGAGGGCATCAATGTAACCGAGGCGGACCGGCAGGCCGCCCAGCTGTCCGCGGAGATCCGGGCCCTGGGGCCGGTGAACGTCCACGCGGTGGAGGAATACGCCTCCACAAAGGCGCGCTATGATGAAATGTATGTGCAGCGGGAGGACCTGGAGAAGGCGGAAAAGGACCTGCGGGACCTGATCGCCCGGCTGCTGGAGCAGATGCGGGAAACCTTCACGGAACGCTTTGCCCTGCTGCAGGGATACTTCTCGGAAACCTTCACCCGCCTCTTCGGCGGCGGGCACGCGGAGCTGCTGCTCACGGATCCCAACGATCCCCTGAACTGCGGCATCGAAATCAACGCCCAGCCCCCGGGAAAGAAGCTGCAGCTGCTGTCGCTGCTTTCCGGCGGTGAAAAGACGCTGACGGCTATCGCCATCCTTTTTGCCACCCTGAAGCTGAAGCCTACCCCCTTCTGTATCCTCGATGAGATTGAAGCGGCGCTGGATGACGCCAATATCGGGTATTTCGCGGATTACCTGGCGGAGTACTCCAAATCCACCCAGTTCGTGGTCATCACCCACCGGAAGGGAACCATGGAACGGGCCAACGGCCTCTACGGGGTAGCCATGGAGGAGCAGGGCGTAAGCCGGATGGTTTCCGTTTCCCTGCAGGATTATTCGGAATGACCGCGGACAGGAACCGCGGAGGAAGGAAACGCAGATGAGAAAGATTACAGCCCTGCTGACGGCCCTGGTGCTGCTGCTGACCGCCGGCGCTTTTTCGGAGGCCGCCGAAGTCAGCCCGCAGGCAGTGGACCTGCTGGACCTCTACGGCGTCACAGCCGAGGGGGAAAAGTGGCTCGGAACGGCGATTCCCGTCCTGGAAGGGGCGGCTGTCGCTTCACCGGCGGTGCTGACGGAGGAGTTTGAATCCCTGAAGATCTACGACGGAGCCGCCTGGTGGGACGTGTGGACGGCCCAGGGCGCCGCGTCCGGAAAGCTGCTGGTTGTTCTTTACGGAACGGAGCAGGAGACCTCCCAGGCCCCGGTTTACATCTTTGCGGATCCGGGCATGCCGGGAACCGCCGGAATGACGGTGCGCAGCGGGGACTGGATGCGGTCCAGGATCAACCGAGCCGTTTACGGCGCCGGGGAGATCAAGTGGCAGGAAATGGACGCCCTGGTGCTGACGCTGTCCGGCGATACGGAGCCGGGGGCGGCGGTGCTGACGGCGGAAGGAAAGCTGGCGGGGATGGTTGCCGCGGAGTATGCCGAAGGGGTAAACCGTTTCGTTGCCCTGACCTCCATGGAAATCATCAACGCCATCCAGGAGGTGGCGGCCCGGCTCAACCGGAACGACACCATGGACAGCCGGCCCGAAGGCTACCGGGTGGAGCTGGACAGCAACCTGGTTACCTTTGACTGGACGGATGTGCAGCTTCCCGAACTCCAGGAGGGAAACAGCCTGTATCACATTGTGGCGGACGCGGATTCCAACTACCTGACCTATACGGAGATCGTCGGAGACCAGAAATCGGTCACCGCGCTGCTGGCCCCGGGAAGGATGTATGTTTCCGGCCTCGTCACCTGCCCTTCGGACCAGGTTCCGGAGGAGCTGCCGGCGGAGTACGCGATTACGGTGCTGCCGGAAGCGGAACCCCTGACGGAGCATTCCTTCAAGCCCATCCTCCTGGCCATCGCGGAGAAGGATCCCGGATCGGAAGGCGCGCCGGTTGTGCCGGAGAAGATGACCGAGGAGCTGCTCCGCAGCGACCGGGTCTTCCTCTATTCCGTTTCCGGCTACGATGTGAGCGAATCCATGAGCGGCTTTACGCTGCTGGTGACGCTTACGGCCCCGGACGGAAGCAATTACCGCTATGAAAGCGGCTGGTACTACGATCCTTCCATCGGGGAGCGGGACGAATGGTACACTCCCATGAAGGATACGGGACTGCTGACAATGCTCAACGAAACCGGATACCCGGAGGGTGAGTACACGCTGAATATGTACATCGACGGAAAGCTGGCGGGAACCGGGTCCTTTACCCTGAATCCATAAAAAAGACGGAGGCGAGAACCATGCCGAATTTTTCACTGCCGGATGAAGTTTTCCTGCGGGCGGCAGAGCAGTTTCCCACCCCTTTCCACCTGTATGACGAGCAGGGAATCAGGAACCGGGCCCGGGCGCTGAACAAAGCGTTCTCCTGGTGCGGGGACTTCCGGGAATATTTTGCTGTGAAGGCGCTTCCGAATCCCGCCGTGCTGCGGATCCTGAAGGAGGAAGGCTGCGGGCTGGACTGCTCATCCGCCACGGAGCTGATGCTGGCGGAGGCCTGCGGCTTCTCCGGGGAGGAAATCATCCTCTCCGCCAACGCCATGCCCCCGGAGGAATTCTCCCAGGCCAGGGCATTGGGCGCCTATGTCAACCTGGATGACATTTCGGATATCGAAACCCTCCGGACCCACGGGGGCATTCCGGAATGCATCTGCCTCCGGTACAATCCGGGCGGACAGTTTTCCATCGGGAATATGATCATGGGCAATCCGGGGGAGGCCAAGTACGGCTTTACCCTTTCCCAGCTGAAGGAGGGCCTGTCCGTCCTGAAGGAGCTGGGCATAAAGGCCTTCGGACTCCATGCGTTCCTGTCCTCCAATACCCGGGACGAAGGCTACTATCCCGCCCTGGCGGAAACCCTCATGAGTCTGGGAAAGGAGCTGGCAGCGGAGAAAGGGCTTCGTTTCGCCTTTGCGGATCTTTCCGGCGGCATCGGCATTCCCTACCGCCCGGAGGATCCGGAACCCGATGTAGCCGCCATCGGGGAGGGCGTCCGCCGCGTCTACGAAAAGCTGTTCCCCCAGGGGGGCGTAGGCATCAAGACGGAGCTGGGCCGCTGGATGACGGGCCCCGTGGGCTGGCTGGTGACCCGGGCGGTGCACGAGAAGAAGATTTACCGGGACTATATCGGCACCGACGCTTCGGCGGTGAACCTCATGCGTCCGGCCATGTACGGCGCCTATCACCATATCACGGTATGCGGAAAAAGGGATCTCCCGGCGGATCATGTGTATGACATCACCGGGAGCCTGTGCGAAAACAACGATAAATTTGCAATTGAGAGGAAGCTGCCGGAAATCCGGATCGGGGACCTGCTGGTGATCCATGACACCGGGGCCCACGGCTGGGCTATGGGCTACAACTATAACGGCCGCACCCGCAGCGCGGAAATCCTCTACACCCGGGAGGGCGGATACCGCATGATCCGCAGGGCGGAAACGGCGGCGGACTATTTTGCCACGCTGGATATCGATCCTGCCGGCGAAAAGCTGACGGGAAGGAAATAAACGGGGCTTTACAGCACCACGTCGCCCGGCCGGTATCCCGGGGGCAGGGGCTCCTCCTCCAGGAAGGAGAACTCCGGATCCTCCAGCACCGGCAGGAAGGCTTCATAGGGGATGTGTTCGAACTCGCAGCCGTAGCTGCTCTGGCCGAACCATCCCCCTTCCTTTGCCCGCAGGTTCAGGTCCCGGGCAAATTTGGTATGGTCGGAGCAGTCATGCAGGACAATGGGCCAGTCCTCTTCCGCCGCGGTTTTCATCAGGCCCAGGGTAAGATCCCTGCTGACGATGGGGCTGAGGTATCCCATTCGGCAGAAATACATGTTTTCCCCGAAATAGTTCGGCAGGTTGTTTTCGTTGAGGTGCAGCTCGGCGCAGTTCATGAAGCCGATGCCCGAGGACAGGATCCGATCCTTCTTCTTTCCGAAGGCCGCGATGAATTCGCGGGTCATGGGCGTTTCAATCCCTACCAGGGGAATCAGCTTCGCGGCGGTTTCCATGGCGGTGAGCACGGAATCCGCGCAGGCGGTTGCCCCCAGGTTGAAGCGCAGCTCGTCCAGGCCGGCGCCTGCCAGCGCCCGGAGCTGTTCCTCCGTGGCGCCGATGCCGTTGGTGTACATGTGCTGGTGGATGCCGGCCTCGTGGAACCGCCGGATAACTCCGTAATACTTCTCAATTTCCGTGAAGGGCTCCAGGTATACGTAGGCGATGCCGGTGGGCTTCTTCTGCAGGGAGAAGAGCAGGGGGAGATCCTCCTCCCGGTACCTGCATCCGCCGATTTCCCACAGGCCTTCCCCGATGGGGGGAATCCGGTCCAGCTCCCCGTAATCGTAGCAGAAGGGACAGGCCGCGTTGCACCGGTTGGTTTTGCGGACGGCGGAAAGCCCGCTGCCAAGCAGGCAGCTGCGGCAGCCGGCGGGAAAGCGATCCCCGGGCCCGACAAACAGCGTGCAGGCGGGGAGCCCCGGCTCATAGGGGATTCCCTCCGGATGCTCCGGGGTTATCGCCCGGAGACCGGGAATCTCCCGGAGCATCTGCGCCCGCCGGGCGTCCACCGCGGTTTCAATCTGGGAAAAAACCGCCAGGGCAATCTCCTGCTGGCGGCAGCCCAGCGGCTCCTCTTCAGGCAGCTCCGCAAAGAACTGAAACCAGCGCAGGGCATCCTTTTTAGAGATCTTCATGACTCAGACATCCTTTCCCGCCGCGCGATCCGGAACTCCGGGCGGCTTTCGTAATTGTTACGGAAAATTTGACAACCCCCACATGTTTATGGGAGAATACTGGGAACGGTCTTTTGACCGCGTACACTGGACCCGGGAGGATTGAACAGATGAAGCGCAGGATTTTTTACCTTTTGCTGGCGGCAGCGCTGTGCGTTTCCGCGGCTGCGGCCGGCGAGGAACTGACCTGGGACCAGGTCTGTACCGATAAAGTATCCTCGGGAACCCAGCTGTACGTGGAGGTGGACGGCCAGCTGATTACTTCCACAAAGCTGGAGGACACCACCTATGTCCGCGTGGCCGGCGAGGATGAAAACGGACTGACGCTGGTGGCATACAGCATGGACCAGGAGACCCCCCTTTACGGCTATGTGAGTACGGGTGCCATCCGGGACGCCACAGCCACCGTTTCCATCGGCGGGGAGACCTATACCGTTCCGGAGGAGATCCTCAACAGCAAGGACGCCGCAAGCATCTATTTCGATGTGGAATACGGCATTTCTGCCGGCGGATCCTACGTGGATGAAAACGGCGTGGAGCACAGCTTCGGCAACGCCTCCATCCTGAAGGGACAGGAAGCAGCCACCGGAGACGCCAAGTGGGCCAAGGCCGTGAACTGGGCCTATACCAACAACGGGATCACCCGTACCTTCTACACGGACGACGACGGCAACCGCACAGAGGTCTTTGTCCTCTACATGGGGCTGGCCCGTTCCAAGGTGATCCTGAACGGAAAATCCCAGATGGTCGAATCCTGGCGCCTGAGCTGGGAAACGGAAGCGCCGGAGGACAAGGTGCTTGCGGTGATCGATCCCGAGAAGGTCAAGGGCCAGCAGGTGGCGGTGCGGGCCAAGGGCAGCACCAAGTCCACGATCATGGAACAGGTTTCCTCCAACCGGGTGGTGCGGGTGATTAAAACCGGCAAGAACTGGACACTGGTGGATATCAACGATGAGGAAACGCCCCGGGGCTACGTGCAGACCGCTGTGCTGGATTTCTATCCCAACCGGCCCATGTCCTACACCGCGGGGCAGATCTGCGCCGCCGGCCGGGTCAAGGGCAGCGATCCCGTGTGGATCCGCTCGGTGGAAAACGGTTCACGGCTTATCCAGTTCGACCTGGGAGAGCCGCTGAGCGTCTACTGCCAGAGCAGCCAGGGATGGTCCGAGGTGGATGTGGGCGGCTATCACGCCTTCATTGCTTCCGAATTTGTGATGCTGGACAGCCAGTTCAACGCTGAAAAAGCGGAGACCGTGGAAGCCGGGGAAGACGGGGTAACCACCGCCGATGCCCGCGCGGACGCGGCGGCCGAAGCCGGAAACGAGGAAGAACCCCAGGAAGAATTCGATTTCAGCGACTGATGAACCATACGGATGTTATTCCGTGAAACAGAGAATATCCGCAACCTGCTGCCTGCCCGGAGCTATCTGCACCGGGCGGGCATTCTTTTTTTTCTCCCTGTAAATCAGGGCGGAGGAATATCCGCCGTCCAGGCAGTATACCCATTCGGTCCGGAAGTGACTGAAGAAGAATTTGTTGATCCGGTGCAGGCTCAGCCCGTAGGAATCCTCCCGGTTGGGTACGTGGAGCATCAGGTAGTTGTTGCGGTTAACCCGCGCGATGACAGACCGGGGAAAAGGAGCGTCCGCCAGGGTCCAGGAACCCTTTTCCGGCAGGGTATCCTCTCCGTTCACCTGCATGGCGCAGGGCTCGAAAAAGGCCCATGTCTGCCGCGGGGAAAGGGCCATCACGGAATCAACAGAGGAGCCCCGGTGCAGGGTGATTCCCCGGTCGGAGAGGGACAGCCCCCAGAAGGGCACCTCCTCCAGCTTCCGGAGCACTTCCCCTTCCGTAATCACCAGCGATCCCAGGGTGGTGTAGTAGTAGTCGCTGCTTTCCCCGGGATAGCCCTCCGGAAGCTCCGGATAGGCCTTTGAAATATAGCCGCTGGCGTTGGTGCCCAGCACCGCTTCGGGAAGCTGGCGGAACAGCTGCAGGGACGAGCTCAGGGACTCCCCCCAGGAAGCGTTCACCTTCCGGATCTGGCGCAGGGGATCCTGCACCCAGACCTTGGTCAGGAGGCACAGGGTCCCGTCCAGCCGGAGGCTCTCGATGGTATAGATCAGGGTATCCGATTCATAGCGCACGGAATCCCGCCGGTCAAACTCGTATTCCTCCGGCGGAAAAACCGTGTTTTCATCCTCCACGGCAAAGGCCGCGTCCGGGGTTTCAGATTCCCCGAAGCAGGGCAGCGGCAGCAGGAGCGCCGCGGCAAGCAGGCACAGAAACCGACGCATTATTCCTCCCGATTCCCTCCGTTCCTTTTCCGCTCGGCAATCCACGCGACGCCGACGATGCCAAGCCCGACGAGGAACAGGATGTTCCCGACGATAGCCAGCAGGGATCCGGTATTCGTATGGATATTCATTCCAATGATGCTCAGGGCGATTCCCGCCAGCCAGAGAATTCCGCCCGGGACGATCAGCTTCCTGTCCATGAAGGATTTCCTCCGTTTTCCGATTTGTCAGCATTCCTGTCCATTGTACCCGCCCGGAGGGCCTGCGTCAAATATGGTACGATCCAGCAAGGAGCATAGGATGATGCAATTAGCTACACACTATGGGAAGTACTCACTCAAAGAAGCCAAACTGCAAACGAGCGGTTTGGCTTCTTTGCGAATCATCGGTTTTTCTGATTGTCTGATTTTGAAGATAAACATTCAATTACGATATTGGTATAAGGTCCATGCAGATAATGTCGCGTGGTTTTCACTCAATGGAAGTTAATGCTTAGAGCAGGCGGAATACTTCTTTTCCAAACCTGAAGACATCTCCACTTTGAGCGGGGCGAATTGGCCCATCAAAATCGCAGATAACATAATACTCATGGGGATTATTGCTTTCGGACCCTCTGACGCAGAAATATACGTATGTGTCACTATGGATTAATAAATCAGGACCTTCTTCTGCTTCTGTTCCGATACAGAATACCTGCTGACCTTCCTTCTCCGAGAGATGAAGTACTAAGCCCTCCAATTGGCCAGCTATCCATACGATACCTTGTTTTGGGGATGCTTGTTCTGTATTGTTCTTTGCAATACTGGCTTTTTTTCTCATGAAAAGGTGTTTTAACCATTGTGAACGTTCATGCTTTTCCTGCGCTTCTTTTCCGGGGACCCGATTAGTGAACCCCCAGGTTTCACGAATCATCACTCCATTTTCATTATATTCATTAATCACCACATTTGTGGCTTTGTCAGGATCAACAATGCTGTGATTGTCATCCAGATAATATGCTTCTGATCTGATTTTATTCTCTTCCAACGACTTTTCCCTCCTTTGAGAGGTTACTTGTGTTCCAATGGGAATGTCCATCAGCGATCATCTGTCTGTGATGGAATTCTTCTTCGGGTTTTATTATTATATTTTCCGTTAGTCATCTGGACTTCTTGGGTGATTGTATTGGATCAGGCTTTTCAGAAGTGGAGACGGCACATCCGAGGAACAGGAGCAGTGACAGCAAAGCGGCAGTCATTTTTTGAGGATTTTCATCGGCATGGCCTCTGTGGAGAAAAGTAATGACTGGTTGCATACATTTTCGATAAGGCCCCCGATATCTCCTGCCCATACATAAAGGATTCATTCCGCAACCATCTGCGGCGTGACATGACAGTATTCAAGTGGAATCCCAATATGCCCGGAAAGTTCGATGATAGTCTCGGTGACTACCAGTATATTGGTCTGATCGTCAGTATGAATCTACTCAGAATTATCCATGGGCTGTGCTACGACAGATATGAAGCGGGGAAAATGGGTCTTCCAGGGATGGTTAAAGAATATGGCCAAAAGGTACTAGCATACACGAGATATGGCTGCAAATTACACATAGTATTTGTTTGTTGGTGTCAAGTGTAATGCAATATATATGTTGAGGAGAAAACTAAGAAATGGTTGTTTTCAACAATCGAAAACGTTTCTATATTATTATAGTTCTATCAGGAATGCAGAAAAGGATGGGATGGAGTATCTCATGTTTCTCAGAAGATGATTTCAGGCTGGATCAAAGAGAAAGCAGGAGATCTTTCGGGTAGATCCAGTGGCTGATCGCGGAGACTCGGAGAGTTGTCCAAGCTTATAAAAACTATGCTGCAGGGCGATGTTAAGGCCTTGTTAACGACCTTCTATCTCGTATATGGAATCCCGAATGAGCTGCTCTATGGATACATCGAGTATTTCTGCAATAAACATCAGTTCATAATCGGTAATAATTCTTCTGCCGTTCTCTATCCGGCTGATGGCTTTTTGATCAATTTGAATACCGGCGATCTGCATTTTTGCGACAAGCTGATTTTGAGTCAGACCTTTTTTCTTTCGAAGCTGTCTGATTTGAGAGCCCGTAATGTTGTGAGATTCTTTAAAGTGAAGTATTTTCATCTGTTAAATCGAACCTCCAGCTTACTTGTATCACAAAGGAGAGCATTCATGCCATGTAAATCCAAAAAGAGAGCTATTGTAAATTCGTCTGAGGTTTCAAGTGAATGCAATTACACTATCCGAGGTACACTTTATCATCGGGATTGGCAATAAATATCCCAATCGGGCCTTGAAATCAAATTCGTTATGAGAGGTGCAAAGGAAACGGAAAAGCGACGAACGAAAGTGGATCGTTCAATTATAGAATTTACGAATGAACAGAAGCATAACTGAAAATTGCTTGACGGAGCACAGGACTAGCCATATAATTATCCCAATAAAGGATAATCGGCAGATAAGCCTTTTAGCAGATTGAGGAAAGGGTGGATGCGTTCTTGTGCGTGGGAAGACTGTGTTATTTCCTGCGCCTGAACGGGAGAGACGTTTGCCGATGGCATAAAGTCGGAAAATGAGATTTCGTTGGATCGGGCACAATGCCAAATCTGTTGAAACCCATTTATCCAAGTATCCATATCTGATCATGCTTGATTTAGAGAAGGAGAAAATGGGAAATGAGCAATTTAAAATGATTTCATAAAGTATGCCTTTGGACAGATTCAAGCCCTTATAACACGGTAATGATTGGCTACATCATTCAGTACAGGAGAATGGTGTGAATAACAAATATTGATTACATTGCAGGAGGTTTATGGCAATGGGACATGCGATTGGTATTGATTTGGGCACAACGTATTCCGCAGTCTCTATCATGCAACCTGACGGAAAACCAACAATTCTTCCAAATAGCGAGGGACAGAACATTACACCGTCAGTAGTCTTGTTCCCTGAAACAGGTGGTAGCGATGAACCTCTTGTTGGCGATATGGCAAAGCATTCGGCGGCCACATCGCCTCTTGACGTTGTTCAATTTGTAAAGCGACAGATGGGCGATCCTAATTGGCGTTTCACTACCACGAATGATCAGTCATACACAGCAGAGGAGATCTCCGCAATCATTTTAAAGAAGCTTAAAGCTGATGCTGAATTGGCGCTAGGAGAAGAAGTTACTGATGCAGTTATTACCGTTCCTGCTTACTTTGATGATGCACGACGCACAGCAACTAAGCAGGCTGGTAAAATCGCTGGCTTAAATGTGCTCAGGGTTTTAAATGAGCCGACCGCTGCCGCGATGTCATATGGACTCAATCTGGAACAGCAAGGAACTGTTTTGGTGTATGACTTGGGCGGCGGTACTTTTGATGTCACGATTATGACTATTTCAAACGGTGAGTTTGATGTTCTGGCTACCGATGGCAATCGCAACCTTGGTGGTTTCGATTTTGATAATCGTATTGCAAATTATGTTATTGAACAATTGAAAGAACAGGGAGTTACTGAGGATATCTCACTTAATGATTCACTGATAGCCGAAATAAGAGAAAAGTCCGAATTAGCCAAGAAAAGTCTGACAAACATTACTCAAGCCACTATTATACTGTCTGTTAGTGGGAAACAGTATCGCATCAAAATCACGAGAGACCAATTCGAACAAATGACACAGGATTTGCTGAAAACAACTGAAGAATTAGTCGAGGATACTTTGGATGCCGCGGGTAAAACGTGGGCGTCCATTGATCACCTGCTATTGATTGGTGGATCAACAAGAATGCCTATGGTAAGGCAGCTTATGACAAGACTCTCAGGAAAGTCGCCTGAACTGAATATAAACCCGGATGAAGCTGTTGCTATGGGTGCAGCTATCCAAGCATATATAAGTTTGCGCGAAAAAGGAGAATCCTCACCAACAACTCAGTCGATTGCGAATGAAATTATTCTTTCTATATCAGATGTAACATCACAGGCCTTAGGCGTTATTATGCTTAATGATGTTGGAAAAGAAGAAAACTATGTAGTCATCCCGCGAAATGCCAAGATCCCTACAAAAGGAGAACAACATGCTGTAACCGTGGTGGACCAGCAAGAATGTATTAATGTTCAAGTTACGCAGGGCGACGACAAAGATGTGAAGTATGTTGTTGTTATTGGCTCCAAAGAAATACCCGTTCCTCGATATCCCAAAGGCGCTCCTTTTACTGTAATGTACGCATATGATATAGACCAAACAGTTTATGTGGAATTATATGATGAAACAGCCAAGAAAACCGTTGGCACTTTTGAAATTGATCGTGCTCTGAATATGAGTGATGAAGCGGTCAATAATGCCATGAAACGCATTGGTGGCATGACTGTCTCTTAATTGGAGGTTCGAAATGTCTGAGCAGATGCATGGATTAGAGGAAATCTATTCTGAGGTACAGGCCCTTAAGGATCTATTTCTTCGCAGACTGGTAGACGATAAAATAAAACTAGCCGCTATGGACAAATTGTCAGCCAATAATGAGCGGCTTTCTCAGTTAATCAATGATATGCATTTCAATTCATTTATCAAAGAACTCTTTCTTATCTGTGACAGGATTGAAGCAAATCCAGATGCTGATGATTTTGATTTATCAATTCGTGATGAACTGCTGGAAGTGTTTAGTCGGCGAGAAATCCTACCAATTACGGACAATCAGTATTTTAATCCCTCAATTCATAACGCAGTAAAGACTGTTCCAGCAACTGAAGAATTGCATCCAGGAACCATAGTTCTTGTTCAACGGACTGGTTATTACCAAGGGGATAAGGTGATTCGTCCTGCCGATGTTATTGTTGCAAGTGACCGCTAAGCACAATAAGGAGGGATTGATTTGGAACTTGAGAAGATTATCCAATGCGCAAATTCCTACGGTGAAGCAACCGCAAGGACTTTGTTTGCTATTGATTCTGCTAATCGATCCCTTCTTGGGAGGCAACAAAACAAATTGGCTGAAATGAAGAAAAATCATGAAAAGGAATGTGCAATATTAAGGAATCGCATTGCAAACGAATTGTCTGTCAACGGATTACAGCTAAACAAGAATCTGAGTTCACTCGACAATTCTACCGAAAATGTATTGTCTGTATGTGAATACCTTGAATTTGGAAAGATCTCTATCCCTGAAATGGTTTCTTTGGAATCATCACTAAAAGAGTTGCCTTTTATTGTTCCAATGATTGGTCATGGAAATTTGGTGCTTCTTCACAATTCAGACGATACTCGTAGCATTTTAACCGATATTGTTTGGCGTGTGATCTCTGCAACAGCACCTGGACAATTAGAAATTGTTACCTACAATCCCCATTTGCGAAATCAGTTGTCTTTCCTTTCAAATGTTGAACAATTCTCAACGATTATTTCTGCTGATGAGCTGCAAGCTCTTCTAGATAGTGTATCACAAGAGATCCTTCATGTTGATAGCATGTTGAAGGGTTCTTATGAATCATTGGTTGAATTACGAAAAGTATCTCAGCAACCTGTGGGTACTCTAAGACTCATTGTTTTGCAGGACACCGATTTCATTTCAGATGAGCGCCTTCTGGCAAAATTTTTACAAGTAATTAGTAACTGCACTAGAGCTGGAGTATGCTTTATTATCAGTGATAGCATTGACTCACGAAACATTCAACAAATCAAGCAGATTCCAACACTTAGTTTCATTAATGCTGTTGATAAGCATACTATATATAGCGAAGTTTTTTCTGCTTCTGTTTCATTGCCTGTCTTAACAAGCGACATCAGTAATGATGTTCAAGTCTATATTCAGAAGGCTTCAGAATCAAGTGTAATTACCATTCCTTTTTCAGAAATTGAAGATACTGAGCATTGTTGGTCAAACAGTACGAAACATGGGATAACCTTTTCGATGGGCCGCAGTGGCCTTGATACTATTACCCTTACATTAGGAGATTCAAAGACTCAGCTTCATAATGTTCTGATTTCCGGCGCAGTTGGCAAAGGCAAGTCCAATTTGCTTGAAGTTATTATTCATAGTATGTGCACACGCTACAGCCCAGATGAAGTCGAGCTGTATCTTTTAGATTTTAAAGATGGATTAACTTTTAAACCCTATAGCGATGCAAAAGATGGATCATATCTTCCGCACGCCCGAGTACTCGGATTAGAGAGCGAAAGAGATATTGGGCTCGCAACCCTACAGTATATAGAGTCACTCCGTGAAGAACGAGCTAAAGTATTTAAAGCAGCGGGAGATTTCAAGGGGATTGGGTCGTTTCGTGAACACAATCCTGATGTACGCATGCCTCGCATTGTTTTAATGATTGATGAATATCAAAAGCTGTTTGAAAAAGCGGACAACATCGGAATGGAAGCCGCTAGCGTTCTTGAGAATATTGTTCGTCAAGGCAGAGCGTTTGGAATACATGTAATTCTTGCTTCACAAACTATTACAGGTGCTGCGGCATTACTTGGACGGACAGACAATATATATGCACAGTTCCCAATTCGTATAGCACTTCAGAACAGCCTAAATGAATCGTATGCAACATTTGTTCAAGGCAACGATGGAGCTGCAAAACTGAGAGTAAGAGGAGAAGCAATCCTTAACTGCAACTATGGTGAAATCAATTCCAATCAACGTTTTACGGTTGCCTATGCTGAACCAGGCGCAATGAGAAGTCTCAGAAAATCATGGTATCAGCGTATTCAAAAGGATTATACTCCTCCTATTGTTTTCAGGAAAAATGAAGAATTCCATTTCACTGACCTGATTGGTGTTATTAAAGGGTGGAGGAAATTAATAACAGAGGGACAAGCTGTTCCAATGGTTCCTTGTGGCGTAGCACTCTCTGTGAATCGAGAGCAGATTAGTGTAAGAATGTCCAATGATTCCGGTCGAAACATAGCGATTTTAGGTTCAGGTGAGGATGCTCAAGGAACTGAACCTCTTTCAAATGATGCGATCGGCTTAATTCAAAGCATTGGTTTAGCTCTCTCCCTGCAACATGTAGACGGAAATGCGCGCTTCTCTTTAGTCAATGGTTTAGATAAAGCAGTATTTGAAAAAAATGGCATGTCGGATTGGCTTTCTTTGATGGAACGAATTGGGTACTGCGTAGACGTTGTTGAAAAAGAGAATGTCTCATCGTTTTTTCAAAACATTGCTAGTCAAGTAACTAATCCTGACTTTCGCGATAATGAGAGTCATTACATTCTTTGCCTTGCTTTGGATAGATGTACCGATTTGTCTCTTGCAGCATCTGCACCGGAGGAAGCTACCAACGGTAACCTATTCTTTACCCCGGTAGCAGAAAAAGGAGTCGACTCTTTTCAGAAGGTATTACAATTTGGCAGTGCGCATGGCACTCATATTATTTCTTGGTGGAGTAATGCGACAATCTATAAGGATCACATCGGTTATCAGGGCGATGGCTTTGTAAACACAAAAATATTGTTACGTGTGGACAACAATACAGCGCAAAGCATATTGGGTATGTTTACAGCGTGGGGTGTGCAGCCTAATCGTGCTCTGATTCATGATAACAGCGATTTGGAAGATAATCGGATTGTTGTTCCTTATAAACCGATGAGCAAGCGTGAATGTGGCAGGGTATTATCGGAGGATTGGAACATATGAATAAATTTGATTATGGAGCCTATGCCTCAGCAATTCAATCTATTTTATCTTCGCCAGGAAGATTGCAAAATGGAGTGACTGAACTCAAGAAAAAATTGGACAACGCAGAGGCAAAAGAAAAAGCTGACATAAACAAACTCAGCAACCAGCTTCTAAGCGTTAAAAAGGCTTGTATAAACCAATACAATGATATTCGAGAAGCTTTAGAGTCTATTGATGTTCATGTCCTTCCAGCACAGCAACGGCCATTACCTTCACAACTGGTTATTGAAGATGCAGTAGCGTCTCAAAAAGACATAGCAGCATCGATTCGTGGCCTGATTGAAAGGCATCAACGCGATATTCTAGAAGAACAAAAGCGGCAAAGGGCTCAGAAAGAAGCGGAACTATTGCAACAGGAAGCTGATGCCAGAGCAAGAGCTCAAGCAGAAAGGCAAGCTGCAATTGAAGCAAAAAAGCGAGAAGAAGATAGAATTAATGCTGAGAAACAAGCTGCATTACAACAGCAATTAGCTGAAGAAAAGGAAAAACAGCAGAGAGAAGAACTAAAAAGTCGTCTTGAAAAATTAATCCCAGCAGGTGTGATTCTTGTAATTATAATTATCGTTTTACTACTTAAACACTAAGGGAGGTAAGCAAATGTCAAAATTGGAACAAATCAAGGCACAAGTACGGGCTGTTGCTCAACAAGCCACAACTTTGGCTGGACAACTTACTCAGATTTCAAATAAGCTTTCCTCCAATGTTGGTCAAGTTACCCAAGCGATTGGAGGAACAAATGATGGTGCAGATCAGGAAATGTCCCTTGCTTTTCAGCAAGCTGATGCTTCCGTAAAGCAAGCCGCCGTTTCGATGCAGATAGCAGCACAAAAAGCAAACGAGTGGGCTCAGAACGCGTAAGATGAGGGGGATGCTGAAATGAGTGATTTTGAGAACCTAAAACAGTTTGTCAGATCCTTATCGGAACAGAGCCGTGGATGTGCTCAGTATTTGTATAATGCAGATCAGCAAATCGGGATGATGATTAATACCCTGATGCATCTTATGGAAGGCAGCAATCATCCAAATTACAAACAGACTTTGGAAGCCATGAGTAAAGCTATAAAAGATCTTGACCAGGCCTCGAAGTTTTTAGAAGCAGCGGCTACAACAGGAGAGAACTGGGCGGCAGAGCAAAAAGTTCTTTCTAAAACTCGCTGAGGTGAATAGAAGTGGATGATTTACGACACCTGAGCGCTGAGATAGGTTCACTAGGAGATTTTGCAAAAAACCAAGCAGCATACCTGCAAGCTATGAGTCAGAAAGCCAATCAGTTGGCACAAATGATAGACTCATACATCCACGGAACCATAGGGAATGAAGCTTCAGAAATCTGCACGGCGTTCTTGAATGCTGGGGATAAGCTAATGAAGGCATGTTTTGCTTTGATGCAAGCATCAAACGTCGCTCAGCGTTGGCTAAGTAATCACATTCCAACTTCGGGACCGACAATATCCCCTGCTGGATATGGCTTTTCTGGGCTTGTTCCTATGCCCTTTTATCAAAAGCCGAACAGTACACAAACAAGCCAACCTGAGCAAAATGGCAACCCGATAGATTCCAAAAGAGATGCATTAGATCGAGTTACCATGAAGAAGTACAGAAGTATCACTAATCCGCACTCAATGATGGATGACCTGAAAGCAACGAATCCGAACTGGAGGGAAGATTCTCCGTGGGATGTCAATTGCCAGCGGTGTGTATCAGCGTACGAAGCAAGACGACGAGGTTATGATGTTACAGCTGCGCCATTGCTTGACCAAAATGACACATTGCAGATAATGAGGCACCCTAATGGATGGCCTAGCGTATACCAAGGAGCTGAATTGATTGATTGCACTTCCGCTAGCGGGACTGGATCTGCAACACTTGTCGAGGATAAGATGGCCGAATGGGGTGATGGAGCCAGGGCAATTGTAAGAGTAAGATGGAAAATGGGCGGTGGACATGTTTTCATTGCCGAAAGGGTAAACGGAAAAACCGTATTCCTTGATCCTCAAAGAGGAACCGAGAATGTCGATTATTATTTCGAGTCAGCAAAAGGGAATGGCACCTTCTGCGTGAGGATTGACAATCTTCCTTTCACTGCTCGAATTCATGACTGTATTATGTAGGAGGAAAGTATGGTTACGAGGGATCAAGCAATTACAAGATTTCTCAAGAACTATCCTGATAGGATAGTTGACGAGGTGTTTGAAACGACGGAGTGTTGGATTATCAGCGCTCGCGATAAAGTGACAGGAGAAGAGTTGGATGTATCGCCGATAGCCATAGATAAAATCGACGGTACTCTTAAAGAGTATTTTCCACCGTCTTATGCAGGGTCAATGAAAGCAAGATAATACCTATATTTGTTTCTGAGAGGACGATAAACATGGTCAACTACTACAATCTCCTGGAGATACCGCAGGGGGCTTCTAAGGACGAGATTACTGCTGCAATCAAAAAAGCGCGGAGAACATGGAACAATCGGTCCAATAATCCTGATGCGAAGATTCGTGCTGAAGCGGAGCAGCATGTTCGTGAAATTGCTGAAGCTGAAAGCATTCTTCTGAATGATTCAAAGCGTGAAGAGTACAACAGACAATTGGCACAGAGCCATGATACTCCCGATACTGGCTCTACAGATGATAATTCTGAGGACTGGGAAGACGAATTTTTCAGGGCGTATGATCGTGATTTGAACGATTATGCTGTCCAGATAGCACAAAAAGCTGTACGCGCAAATGAAAGGAATGGCCGTGCGTGGTTCCTATATGGTGAAGCACTAAGAAAGGGCGGAAATAGTGAGGGTGCAATTGGCCCCCTGCAGCATGCGTCTGTACTTTTACCAGATGATGCGCGAGTGTTCCGGCAATTAGGATTCGCGTACTACGATATCAATCATCGTAGTGATGCTCTTCAAGCTTTCTATGATGCGTCAAGATGTGATCCTGATGATTGTGAGTACTACTGTCTCCGGGCTGCACTGTATCGAGAAGTGGAGATGCTTGACGAAGCCCTAAAGGAAGCAAAAAAGGCACATAGTCTTGCACCTAATGATAATCAGGCTAGATTTGAGTACTTCTTTGCTCTCTATGATGACGCAATGAGAACGATGTCATATAATCGTTCGTCTGGAAAACACTTGATCATAAACAAAGTTCAATTGGACTGCATTAAAACCATACTCAGGGAAATGGCTGTGACAATACCTGATGATGGTAACAAGTCCAAATGCGATGCTGCAATGAATGAAATTGTAAAGTGTGTAGCCGATGCTGAGAGTAAAAAAGGCGGCTTCTTTATTTCAAAGATCGGATACCAATACAATTACGACAATAGCAATGCAGATACACGATCATCAGGTAAACACTGATTATCTCTAGTGTTTCCATGAATCTGTAAGCTCAACGTGGGAGGTGGGTTAATGTAAATCGGTATATGTGGAATTATTTGGTAATCAGCTTGCAGTTTAATGGCTATGGAAAATCAACAGTTTGGAGGGAAAAAGATGGCTTGGAGTGAAAGTGCTCTTTCTACGGAATGGGTAAATCCCGTTCGCTTCCCTGATGGGAACAATGTAAATCTCGTTACTGTGAGAGAACTCATTCAAGAACAGTGTAACAAGCATGGAATTCCTGTTGCTTTCAGGGATGACCAGGTCAAGGTTGGTGGTTTATTCAATAAGCAGCTTGAGGATGTACTCTATATGTATAATCCGAGTCAGGAAGGTTACCTTAAGTTCATTATACGCGTTCAGCATATGGGCACGTATGCATTTATGCATGTGTATAATATGGGCGGAAGTAAAAACTATAAGGCTGTAAATACTGCTGGATCTGGTGGCTTTATTGGCGGCCTTACAAGTATCGGAAACATACTTGGCGGTAGAAATGCTAAACTTAATGCTGAAGAGCAGTACTATACTATTTTGAAAGATTGCTTGGAAAACATTCTCGCATGACTCAACCAAAACTGCAAGCTTGATATAGGCGGTGCAGAGAGTAGGCAACGCCATACTCTCTGCACTGTTCTTTTTTTCTCAAATCATTGATTGTCAGTTTATATTAGTGTGGCTTATCTGATTACTTTTGTCATTAAACATACTCCAGCAAATCAAGCGGGAAGATAGCAATCATTCCTCTCATATTATATTCGTTCAGCATAAAGTTATGCGTAGTAGGAAGGATGAAGACATGACTGAATCTATTCTAGCAATAGTGGCAATTTTTATTGTTGGCATATCTTTGCTGTATGTAATTAAGGAGTTATCCGATTACTACGTGACAAAGTATCATTTTAGTCTCTGGTGTGGAGTTCTATTAATGAGTGTGGCAGTCATTTTGATGATTCTTATTACTGGGGCAAGTCAGATGACGACTGTTCATTTTCTTGTAATCATAGCTTCTGGATTGGTTCTTTTTACCTTAATTCAGGACATTCGATTATCAAGTATAGGAATGGGTATTGTTGCTTTTATAGTTCAGTTTTTATTAACGATTTCATTGTTTGCTATAATTCTTACTCTCATCGCCAGATGGATAATGAACAAAGCGTTTGGCAAAGGCAACAATTGGCAAATAAACTCTGGTGTGTTAATTGGCCTACATTCAGGCGAACCTTTTCGCTATTTCTTTACAATATCACATAGGAGTTAGTCAGGCAGTCGTGATCCAACGATAAAGCAAGAATGGGTACCAATAGTAATTGAAGCTCTATAAAAGGAATGAAAATTTTTTGAAAAAGCTAAAATCAGCCGTAGTATATACAATCAATTTCAACTTTCTGTTTTCTTGTAGAATTTGTTGCTGCAGTTATTGTGTTACTTATCAAGCCTGAATCATATCGATATTTATTGATTATTCTGGGCATTCTTCTTGGCGTTTATGCAATTGTATTCCTCTCACATTTGTTGGCTTATGAGTATACGGCCGATTAGTCAGAAATGCGCGAAAAAGAAATATATTTTATTAAGGATGCTTCGGCAAGAATAGAAAAACTTGTTGGAAAAACTGGCGATAAAAAACCGATCGAGAAATTGAATCGCTTTATGATCTGCTTCACTCTAGTCCTGCTCGATTAAATCAATCAATACGAGTAATTGAAAGAGATATTAAATGAGATAGATGCTTTATGTGAAGCCGTTTATTCTCACTCGGGAGAATGGCATTAGTCGGATTACTGCGAATATTCAAAGAGAAGTTAAAGAACGCAACATCAAGCTAAGTAGTGTCTCCTGCAAGCAGCCAAAAACATAGGAAAATCAACGTCCAGAGGCTGTTCTGTGGTATAATAAGTGCAAGAGAAATCAACGTTTTGAGCGAAAAACCTTGCACTTGCAGGAGGCCCGAAAATGTACAAACGGCACACT
>OCVV011336145.1_pt1 | contig 20350 bp, 21 predicted proteins | sample 1539721 | NCBI WGS metagenome assembly OCVV01 (sample SAMN02144230, study PRJEB22623) | gut metagenome | biome: sheep rumen | host: Ovis aries | place: New Zealand
GACTGGAGAGTAGTAGTGTTATCATCAGAGTTACTGGACTCAGTGCTTGAGAGGCCCACCTCTTCAACATTGTTGTTGTACACTTTTGTTGCCCCTGCTTAAATAGCAGGGAGTCCCCCCGTATTATAACTCTCCAATCCCCTATATCTTTGTCAATCCTGCCGTGAGGCAGCATATTTATAATAAAATCGTTATAAAAAGGATGGGCTGGCTCCCGTTACTCTCATAACTTACTTAGGGAGTCGGCCCTTTAATCAAACATTATGTTCAATTTAGATAAATTCATAGCTGACAGTGTGACGAAACGCCCTGTCAGTATGTTTGCTGCAGATATTGAGGCAAACAAAGATATACTCTCACAAGAGATAAAAGACAAGAAGGTTTGTGTCATTGGAGGTGCCGGCTCTATTGGCTCCAGTTTCATAAAGGCTATTCTGCGCTTTGAGCCAAAGAGTGTTGTTGTCGTCGACCTCAGTGAAAATGGTTTGGCAGAGCTAGTACGCGATGTACGCTCAACAAACGGCTTGTATGTGCCAGATGAGTTTCGTTGCTACACATTGAACTTTGCAGATCCTATCTTTGAGCGTATCTTCCGCGAAGAGAAGGGTTTTGACATTGTTGCCAACTTCTCTGCTCACAAACATGTGCGTTCAGAAAAGGATCGCTATAGTGTGCAGGCTCTGATAGAAAACAATGACATCAAGGCAAAGAAGCTGATGGACTTGCTGACGGTGTATCCACCGAAGCATTTCTTCTGCGTAAGCACAGATAAGGCTGCAAACCCTGTAAATATCATGGGTGCCTCGAAGCGCATCATGGAAGACTTGGTGATGGCTTACAATAAGTATTTCAAGGTGACTACCGCCCGTTTTGCTAATGTTGCGTTTAGCAATGGCTCATTGCCTGACGGATGGATCCATAGATTACAGAAAAAGCAGCCGCTGGCTGCGCCTTCTGATGTGAAGAGATATTTTGTGAGTCCTGAAGAATCTGGTCAGATCTGTATGTTGGCATGTATCCTTGGAAAGGGAGGTGAAATTTTCTTCCCGAAGTTGGGTGAAGACCAGATGTTGACTTTTAGCAGCATCTGTGATGATTTTGTAAGGGCAGAAGGATTTGCAAAGAAGGAATGTGGCTCAGATGCTGAAGCAAAGCAATATGCTTCTGACATGAGCTACAACAACGAGACTTATCCTGTAGTTTATTTCAACAGTGATACGACAGGTGAGAAGGCCTATGAAGAATTCTATGTTCCTGGAGAGAAGATTGACATGCAGCGTTTCGTTGCGCTGGGCGTGGTGGAGCAGACCACACGCCATGACACGGCCGAGGTGAACGGCTTTTTCGAGAAGCTCGAAGCCATCTTTGCCAAAGATGATTTCACCAAAGCCGAAGTGGTTGATGCCATCAAGGCCTTCATACCCAACTTTGAGCATGAGGAGAAGGGTAAGAACTTGGATTCTAAGATGTAGCAACTACATTTATACGATGATATAGAAGCCTTTGGGGCTTGATTGATGAAGATATGAAAGCATTAATATTAAATAGTGGCCTTGGCCATCGCATGGGTGCTATTACTAAGGAGCACCCTAAGTGTATGACGGAGATTTCGGCTCATAATACGATATTGAGCCGTCAACTGAGACAGTTGGTGTCGTTTGGTGTTGAAGAGGTAGTAATGACTACAGGTTATTACGATAAGGTATTGGTGGACTATTGCAATGCATTGCACCTTCCTTTAAAATATACTTTCGTGAATAACCCCATCTATGATACTACTAATTATATCTATTCCATCTACTGTGCGAAGGAGCATCTGAAGGACGATGACATCATCTTGATGCATGGCGACTTGGTATTTGAGAACTTAGTCATGGAGGCTGTAGTTGAGAGCGAGAATAGCTGTATGGCGGTTAGCAGTACACTGCCGCTTCCTGATAAGGATTTTAAGGCAGTCATCAAAGATGGGCAAATCGAAAAGGTGGGCATTGAGTTCTTTGATAACGCTATGGCAGCCCAACCTCTTTATAAAATCAAGAAAGAGGACTGGCTCGTTTGGCTTGCCAATATCGAGAAGTTCTGCGATGCCGATAATCGTAAGTGCTATGCCGAGAATGCCTTCAACGAGGTTAGTAATCAATGCAAGATCTATCCTTGTGATGTCAAGGACATGCTATGCGCAGAGATTGATACACCTGACGACTTGAAAATAGTCAGTCAGAAACTCAAAGAGGTCAATGAGCGTACTGTCTATATGAGTTTCTCAACAGAGTATATCCACTCAGGGCATATAGCTATCATCAATAAAGCCCGTCGTCTTGGTCGTCTGATTATTGGTGTCCTTTCAGATGAGGCGGTATCCAGTTTCAAGCGTTATCCGCTTATTCCTTTTGAGGAGCGCAAGACTCTTTTTGAGAACCTCGCAGGCGTAGAACGTGTAGTAGAGCAGAAAACGCTGTCTTACAAGGATAATCTGCTGGCCTTGAAACCTGACTATGTGGTGCATGGTAACGACTGGTGTGAGGGCTTCCAGAAACCTATTCGTCAGGAAGTTTGCGAGATATTAGCTGAATATGGCGGTAAGCTTGTCGAGTATCCATATAGCGACAATCCTATGTACAAGGAGCTGGATGCCAATCACCGTTCAGAAGCTTCTATGCCAGATGTCCGTCGTGGCCGTTTACGTAAGCTCATCAATATGAAGGGACTTGTAACGGCTATGGAGGCTCATAGCGGTATTACTGGCCTCATTGTTGAGAACACTAAGGTTCTCCAGGACGGCAAAACCTATCAGTTTGATGCCATGTGGGTCAGCTCTCTTTGTGACTCTACAGCCAAGGGTAAGCCCGACATTGAGTTGGTGGACATGACCAGCCGTTTCCGCACCATTGATGATATCATGGAAGTGACCACCAAACCCATCATCTTTGATGGTGATACCGGCGGCTTGACAGAGCACTTTGTCTATACTGTCCGTTCATTGGAACGTATGGGCGTTTCAATGGTTATTATTGAGGATAAGACGGGCTTGAAGAAGAATAGTCTTTTTGGCACTGAGGTGAAACAGACGCAGGCTGCTATTCCTGACTTCTGCGAGAAGATTCGTGCTGGTAAGAAAGCTCAGAAGACCAAAGAGTTTATGATTTGTGCCCGCATTGAAAGTCTTATTCTTGAGCAAGGAATGGACGATGCCTTGGAGCGTGCTTTCGCTTTCAGTGAGGCTGGCGCAGATGCAATCATGATTCACAGCCGTAAGAAAGATCCTGCTGAAATCTTTGAGTTTGTGGCCAAGTTCCGTGAAAAGAACACTACCACACCAATTGTAGTGGTTCCAACCAGCTTCAATACTGTCACCGAACAGGAATTCAAGGACCGTGGAGTCAATGTGGTTATTTATGCTAATCAGCTTACCCGCACGGGCTTCCCTGCTATGCAGGATGCTGCTCGTACCATCCTTGAAAACCATCGTGCCAAGGAGTGCGATGATAAGTGCATGAGTATTAAGGAAATCATCACCCTCATCCCTGAGGAATAAAAATTCGTGTTAATTTGAGTAATCCGTGCCTAAAATATGATCCGACCGCAATTCTTTTATGATACATTAGCCAGTTATAGCATTGATTTCTATGCTGGCGTCCCTGATTCTTTGTTGAAGAATCTCTGTGCATATATTACCGACCATGCTGATGCATCACATAACATCATAGCAGCCAACGAAGGAGGCGCTATGGGCTTGGCTGCAGGCCATTATCTGGCTACTTGTCAGATCCCTGTAGTCTATATGCAGAATTCAGGCGAGGGCAATATTATTAATCCCTTGGCTTCGCTGACAGATCCCGATGTCTATAACATCCCAGTTCTTTTGGTGATAGGATGGCGAGGTAAACCAGGCGTTTATGACGAACCCCAGCATGTCAAGCAAGGCAAGGTAACTACAGACCTGCTCAATGTCATGGGCATTGATTACACCGTTCTTTCAAAAGAAGAAGATAAGGCTGAAGTCCAGATCAAGAAAGCAATTGCCTATATGCAGGCTACCAAACAATGCTATGCACTGGTGATAGAAAAAGACACCTTCGATACATATACACTGCAAAACGTAGAGAAGAACGAGCTCACGATGTCGCGTGAAGAGGCCATTCAGACAGTTGCAGCAGCTTTGAGCGAAAAAGATGCTATTGTATCTACTACAGGCATGATTAGCAGAGAACTCTTCGAATATCGTACAGCGATGAACCAGAGTCATGAGCGTGATTTCCTGACTGTAGGTTCTATGGGCCACGCTTCTCAGATAGCCCTTGGCATAGCCCTTGCAAAACAGGATAGAAAGGTTTGGTGTTTCGATGGTGATGGCGCCAGCATCATGCACATGGGTTCTATGGCCATAGTGGCCAACAAAGCTCCCAAGAACTACATCCATGTAGTTTTCAACAATGGCGCCCACGACTCAGTAGGCGGCCAGCCAACAGTAGGCCTGAAAATCAATCTCCCCGCTGTAGCAACAGCCGTGGGCTATAAGCAAGTATTCTCAGTTGATAATAAAGAGGCTTTGCAAAAGCAACTTTCCAGTCTTGGAGAAGGACCAATATTCTTGGAAGTGAAGGTTAAGAAAGGCAATCGAAAGGATTTAGGTCGCCCCACAACCACTCCAATTCAGAATAAAGAAGCATTAATGCAATTCTTTAATGAATAATCAGAAAATACTGTTTGGAATAGAAAACCTTCAAAAGGTTTTAGAAGGAGCAACCAAAGTGTTTTTGGTTTGCGACTCTTCATTTCCTTTCCTTAATATAAAGGAAGACATAGAGAATATGGGTGTACCCCATGTCGTTTTCTCGGATTTTTCTCCAAATCCGTGCTACGAAGATGTATGCAAAGGTATCGACCTTTTCCAGATAACAAAGTGTGACACACTTTTGGCAGTTGGCGGAGGAAGTGCAATAGACGTAGCCAAATGCATAAAATTGGCAGTCCTGGCCAAAGAAGGCAATGATGCTATCATTCCTCCTCTGGTAAACACCAGAGTTGAATGCGATGGCTCAAAGCTTCCCTTCATAGCCATACCAACAACGGCAGGAACAGGCTCTGAGTCAACTCACAATGCAGTCATGTACTACGAAGGAGCCAAACAAACCGTTACAAACGATGGAATTCTCCCTGACTATGCCATCTTAGAACCAAAGGTTCTAAAAACCCTTCCCCTCTATCAAAAGAAATGTACAATGATGGATGCCCTTTGTCAAGGCATAGAATCCTGGTGGAGTGTCAATTCTACCGAAGAAAGCTACGAATATAGTCGCAAGGCCATTGAACTCACCATGGCTAACTGGCGAAAATACATTTTCGAGAACGATAACGAAGCAGCAGCCAATATCATGCTTGGTGCCAACTATGGTGGTCGCGCCATTAATATCACTGCCACCACTGCAGCCCATGCTATGAGCTACAAAATTACATCTCTATATAAATTTCCTCATGGTCATGCTGTGGCAGTCTGCTTGCCAGAGATTTGGGAATATATGCTATCCCATATGGATAAATGCATCGATGCTCGCGGCAGCGAGTATTTGACAGATATCTTTTCTCAGATAGCAAGGACAATGGGTTGTCAAGCTTCATCAGAAGCTATTGCTAAGTTCCGTGGGATGCTAACAGAAATGGATATTCAGAACCCTGTTTCAGAGCATCTGACATCAGACATCTTACTTCTGACATCTTCCGTAAATCCGATTCGTCTCAAAAACAATCCTGTTGCGCTTGATGATGCAACCATTCGTAGCCTCTACGACGCTATCGTGATATAAAAGCTGTGCGAGAAGATTGGTATTGAAATGACTGTTCCAGACTTCGATACGAAGAAGATAGATGCTCAGGTTATGGGAGCTCGATTGGCACTTAACTATCTTATGGAGAATTATAATAGGGGCTTATATGAAAAAATTGTTGCAAAATTGCTTGGAGAACAGATGGAAACATTGAGAAATCTCTATTTTATGATTAAGAACGTGGAGTTTCAAAGAGCAACTAAAAAAGACGATGAGATCAGAGTCATTATGTATAAGCAAGGGAGAGATTTTATTAAAAACACTTTTCTGATAATGGAGTGAGGATTGAAGCTGGTTCCGAGCAATAAATCCAGAACTCCTCATTCCTTATCAGATTTAGGATAATACTGCCGTGAGGCAGTACTTAAAAAACGATATGTGGGACGGGCTTGAGGCTCTCATAAATATAAAGGTTCAATTCTCAGGTCTGCCCATTTTTAAAGTTGTTAGTATGGATAGAAATATCATCTTTTTTCTTGCATGGAGGGAGGCAAAGTTAGTTAAGAGCAAGTTTCAAGGGAGTTTTATTTAATTTCAAGTAAAAATATAATATTCTTATTAACACATGAGTAGAAGTTTGAATATGAATATAAAAAAGAAAATTATCCAATTGTTACCTGTCTGCCTCTATAATTATTTATTGCGCCGATATCAGACAAAGTCGTTTATAGCAAGTTTCAAGGATTATTTAAATAATACTAGCATAGAGTCTAGAATTATTCGTGAAGAAGAAAAAAACTATAAGTCGATTGTTTCTGTTCAGGGTTTAGGTTACACAGGCTCAGGTGCTGTTTTAGATTTATTGTGTGAGGTAGATACATGCAATGTCGTAGGTACGACTAATGAAATACAAAGAGAAAATGACCATAATGGAAAATATGAGTTCGATTTTTTGAGATTATCAGGATGTATGTTTGAGATTGAGAGATTTTTGGACTCGCCTAATATATTTCAGAATGATTCTCTTTTAAATCGGTTTATTGATTATCTAAATTGCTTTCTTCTTTGTAAAACTGACCCTAGAATAAAAGAGCTGTTTATGAAATTCCTTTCAAATATCATTGAAATGCATATTTTTGATGTAAAAGGGGTTCCTTATAACCCACATTTGAGAGGGAAAAAAATTGATTCGGCGATTTTCTTCCTTCGTAATATGGAAGTAAAAGATTATAGAAACTTATGTCGAGAATTCTTAATTCAGTTTTTCAATAGGATTAATATTCCTCAAAAAGAGATAATAGTATTAGATCAGTTACTTTCGGACTTTGGATTCGATTATTTAAGATATTCTGAATATATTCCTAATGTCAAAATTATACTTGTTTATAGAGATCCCAGGGATATATATGTTTTTGCTAAAACCCATGAAGAACAAGATGGTTGGATGGCCCATGATAATGTAGATCATTTTATCTCATGGTATAAAATATTAACTCGAAATATTGATTTAAACTCAACAAATATTTTAGTTGTTCAATTTGAAAAATTAGTATTAAAATACGAAAGTGAAAAGTATCGCATATTTAATTATTTGGGGATTGAAGAAAAGGATGCAGCTGATAAAGCAAGATCTATATTTAATCCTGAAATATCTAAAAAAAATATCGGTATATGGAAAAATAGTGGATATCCAGCTTCTGATTTTGAAAAAATATCTTCAGAATTAGGTGAGTATTGTTATTTTGGTTGAATTTATGTCTACATCAATAATTCAGGATAAAACAAATATAAAAAAAAGTTTGAAGGTGACATCTCTCTTTGGGGGTGTTGAAATATTTGGCGTGCTTATTTCTATTATAAGAAATAAATGCATCGCTTTATTAATTGGGCCAATAGGAATAGGACTTGTTGAATTATATAATTCGACTATACGCCTTATAACTAAAGCAACAGATTTTAGCATTAGAATTAGTGCAGTCCGTGATATCTCTGTTGCTTATAAGTCTGGTAATCAAACTGCTTTCAGTCATTTGGTAGCTGTTTTTTCAAAGTTAGTTTGGTTTACTGGTATACTTGGTACTGTTATTTGTATATTGGGATCTCCATTATGGAGCAAATTCACATTTGGAGATTATAGTCATTCATGGGGGTTCATATTGTTGTCATGTGTTTTATTATTGACACAGCTTCAAAATGGGAAGAATGTACTTTTACAAAGTACTGAGCATTATAAATATCTAGCGTATTCAGGTTTAATAGGAAATGTTTTAGGCTTATTTACAACAGTTCCTATTTATTATTTGTATGGTGTTGATGGTGTTATTCCTGTTTTGATAATCACCGCTCTAATTTCATTTTGTTTAGTCTACTATTACTCTAATAAAATTGAAATAAAAAAAACCTCTATTAGCAATAATGAAGCGATGAAGGATGGCCGCCATATGCTAAAACAAGGTTTTTTGTTGTCAATTAATTATTTATTAAGTGCGTTAGTTTTTTATATCTTAAGAATATTTATAAGTAATAAAGGTGGCGTTGAAGAGGTCGGACTTTATTCGGCTAGTTTTGCGATTGTAAGTACATATGTTGGCTTAGTATTTCAATCTATGACTCAAGAATATTATCCTAGGCTATCTACTTTATCTTCTGATAATAAAAGTATGAACAATGCTATAAACGATCAGATTTATTTTACGTTACTTATGTTAGGACCTCTTGTGGCGTTTTTTTTAACATGTAGCGATTTCCTATTGCAATTATTATATTCTTCTAAGTTCACAAGAGCTAGTATGCTGATGACAATTTCTATGGTAGGAGTCTTGTTTCAGGGACCTTCATGGTGTATAGCGTATGCATTATTGGCAAAGGGAGATAATAAAGTCTATCTGATTTATGAGACAATCTCCAAATTAATTAAACTCTTGTTTGAGATTTGTTTTTATCTTCTCTGGGGATTGACAGGTTTGGGTATAGCTTTCTTTTTGTCATATTTATATTATACGATTCAGTGTACTTATGTATGTAAATATAGATACGGCTACAAAATGGGGTACATGAATATGATTCTTCTATTTTCATATTTTTGTATTAGCTTGATTCTTGTTTATACATTTGTTGAACTATCACTTTTATTGCGGCTATGCTTAGGCTTTGCAGTAGTACTATGTGCATCATTGTTTTCTTATTATAAATTAAATCAAATTTTAGATATAAAGGCTTTTGTTAAAAATAAAATCTTAAAAAAATAGAATGGATAAGGCGAGGATTGTTGAGTTAGCTAGGAATTTTGACCCCCGTGGTAATCTGTCTGTAATCGAGGAATATAAAGATATTCCTTTTAAAATAGAGCGATCATATTGGATTTATGATGTTCCTGGCGGTGAAGCTCGAGGTGGACATGCATACAGAGAGAATGAAGAATTTATAGTCGCCTTGTCTGGTAGCTTTGATGTTATTTTAGACGATGGTGTAGTTAAGCAAACATTTTGTTTAAATAGATCATATTATGGCTTGTATGTCCCTAAAGGCATATGGAGAGAAATGGTTAATTTTTCTACAAATTCATTAGCTTTCGTTTTAGCATCAAAAAAATATGATGCAAATGATTATATACGCGACTATGAGGAATTTATGTGGTTTAGAAAAAATTGAGGGGCTTGGTTTTTTGAGATTCTTTTTTGCAATAATGATATTTTGTGGTCATTATTTTGCTAACTATAGATTATCTCAATTTGGGGCTTCATCAGTTTCTTTCTTTTTTATATTAAGTGGGTTTTCTTTGAGTTTCGGATATAGTGAGAGGGTTTTGTCTGGTAATCTGGATTTTAAAAAATATATGATTAAGAGGATAAAAAAACTATATCCATTAAACATTGTCTGTTTGTTGTTATGCTTAGTACCGTTGATAATATATTCCATTCAAAATAATGAACCTATTAGTATATCTGTTTATGGGTGTTTTGTTGTAGATGCTTTGTTACTTCAAAGTTGGTTTCCTGTTAGAGGTATATATTTCTCAGGAAATGAAGTAGCATGGTTCTTATGTGATATATTCTTTTGTTACTTACTTTTCCCGTTACTTATTAAAATTTTTAATCATAGTATTAAGTATATGCTCGGTTTAATAATAATCTACTTTCTTGTTATTCAAACTATTTCTTCAGAGTACGTACATGCATTCATATATATTAATCCTTTATTCCGTATAATAGATTTTAGTCTTGGTATTACACTTTATTTGTTATTGAAGAAGTACCCGAAATTATTACATAATGAATATAATGAATCTTTGTATATTGATTTTCTTGTGGTGCTTGTATTTCTATTTACACTCACGATGTTTGGATACGTTGATAAAAGATATGCATTAACTTCTTTATATTGGATACCATCCATTTTAATTATATATCTTGTTGTATTGAGTAATATTCGGACTGGGGGGGGCACTTATTGTGTGCTCAAATCGAAGAAGCTTGGATTTTTAGGTGCACTTAGCTTTCCTTTTTACATGTTTCATGATATTGTTATACATTGGCATTTGTCTCTTACAACATACCTGAACAGTCAAGGTTGCTTGTTTGAAATATCTAATTATTCATTAATTGGTGCCATTGCATGTATTTTTACAACTCTCTTTTTAGCATATATTTACGTTTGTTATGTAGATCCTATAATTGAAACTGTTATAAATAATCTTACAAGGCATGAAAAAATCGACAGTTTATGATTGCTCTTTTATAGAACTTCCTAGAGTTACAGTAGGTGAACGAAAGGGTAACCTTACAATGGTTTATAATAATGAGAATATACCATTTGATGTAAAGAGAGTGTTTTATTCTTATGATATACCGGGGGGGGGAGCAAGAGGCGCACATGCTCATAAAGAGTGTCATCAGTTTTTGATAGCCGCAAGTGGTAGTTATGAAGTAGTTCTAGATGATGGTATTAATAAACGAACAGTAATGCTTAATCGTCCATTTTATGGACTTCATATACCACCAGGGATTTGGGCTTCTGAACAGGGTTTTTCCTCCGGCTCCATTTGTTTGGTATTAGCATCCCAAGGTTATAATGCTGAAGATTATATAAGAGATTATAAAGAGTTTTTGGAATATGTAAATGAATGATAATTAAGAATGTAATAATTATTAATGGTGTTGTTATGGTACTTCCGAATGACTTTAGAATAGAGAAATATGGGTTGAAAGCACGTTTTGTAACGGAAAACGATGCTGATTTTATTGTTAAATTGAGAATTCAGCCTCATTTAGCTAGATTTATCAGTCACACAGATAATAATGTTGAAAAACAAAAAGAGTGGATTAGAAATTATAAAGAGAGGGAAAGGCAGGGTAAAGATTATTATTTCATATATTATTATGACGAAAAACCTGTTGGTTTAAATAGGTTATATAACATAGATGACACATCATTTACTTTTGGCAGTTGGGTATTTTGGCCTGAAGCACCTTTTATGTGTTCAGCCGCTTCGGCAATTATTGCCAGAGAAATAGCATTTGATATTCTTGGCTTGAAAATAGAGAAAGAAGTGGATGGTGTTCATGTTGATAATAAGAATGTATATAGATTTTCTAAGATGCTAGGCCTAGAATTTACAGGTGAGAAAGAAAAGGAACAAGGTGTATTTAGAACGGGTTATTTAACAAAAGAAGCTTTTGAAAAGAATAAAGCTTTAATATGTGATCTGATTAACAGGTAAATAAGATTAATTGATGAAGACTTTCTTTGAAATAAAGAAGTTGTTAAAGCAAGACATCAGTAGTTTACCAGTGCTAAAGATGTCATTGCTTGGCGATACTGCAACACAGCTCTTAGTAACAGCTATACGTGGTATGGGAGTTGAAAGAGGGTATAATATAGATCTCTTTGAGGCTGATTATAATCAGGTGGAGCGCCAACTTATGGATACCACAAGTGATTTATATCAGTTTGACGCAGATATTATTGTAGTTTTCCAAAGCACACATAAACTAGGAGAACTTCATAGCTCTATTCAACTCGATAGACAGTTAACTCTTGCTGATGATAGACTTGGTTTTATTGCCTCTATATGTGAAAATCCATTATTAGCAAATAAAAAAATAATATATTTCAATTATCCAGAGATAGGGGATACTATTTTTGGTAGCTATTCAAATAAGGTTGAATCATCGTTTACATATCAAGTACGTAAGCTCAATTATGAACTGATGAAACTTGCTGAGCAATATCCGAACTTGTTTATCTGTGATTTATCAGAAATCCAGAATAAATTAGGTCGAGACAAATTGTTTTCGGCTGGTGTATATACCAATACAGAAATGGTAATAAGCATGGAGGCTCTTCCATACGTAGCCAGTAGAGTAATGGATATTGTATGTGCAATAAAGGGCCAATTTAAGAAGTGTCTTATTTTGGACTTAGATAATACGCTGTGGGGAGGTATTATTGGCGATGATGGGATAGAAGGAATCCGGCTTGGACATGGTCTTGGCATTGGCAAGGCATTCACTGAGTTTCAAATGTGGGTAAAGAAACTTAAACAGCGTGGTATCATCATTTGTGTTGCTTCAAAGAATAATGAAGAAATAGCGAAGGAGCCATTTGAGAAACATCCTGATATGATACTCAAATTGGAAGACATTGCTGTATTCCTGGCCAACTGGGAAACGAAGGTGGATAACATACGTACCATACAGAGCGTCCTCAATATAGGATTTGACTCGATGGTGTTCCTTGATGACAATCCCTTTGAACGCAATATGGTCCGAGAGAACATCCCTAGTATTACAGTTCCAGAATTGCCTGAGAATCCAGAAGACTATTTAGAGTATCTTTATTCCCTTAATCTTTTTGAAACTGCAAGTTATAGCAATGCAGACAAGGATCGCACAAAACAGTACCAGGTAGAGGCAAAACGGGTATCATTAAGTAAGACCTTCACAAATGAGGTAGATTTCCTGAAATCACTTAATATGGTTTCAATTGTCAGTGGATTCACAAAGTTCAATATTCCTCGAGTCGCTCAGTTGTCTCAGCGTAGCAACCAGTTCAATCTGCGTACCGTACGTTATACAGAAGCAGATATTGAATCATTTGCAAATGATCCGAGTATAGTTGATCTGAGTTTCACTCTAGAGGATAAGTTTGGTGATAATGGTCTAATTGCTGTAGTTGTGATGAAGCCTCTGGACAAAGAAAGACTATTTGTGGATACATGGTTTATGAGTTGTCGAGTGTTGAAGCGTGGTATGGAGAACTTTACGCTTAATGTAATGGTTAAAAAAGCAAAGGAAGCCGGTTATAAGAAGATTATAGGAGAATATCTCCCTACACTTAAGAATAAAATGGTAGAGAATCACTATCTGGATCTTGGCTTCAATAAAATTGAGGGTACACCAACTGCTCAATTTGAACTTGATATTGATGGTTATATAAATAGAGAGTGTTTCATTAAAACAAGAACAGCATGAATATAAATCAGTTCGCAGAACAGTCTGCTATTGTAAAGTATACTTACAGGATCACGCCCGGAGTATATTATTCCTTTCAACGTTGCAGCAATGATTATAATCCATTGCACACAGATACTGTATATGCTACCAATAAAGGATTTAAGGGGCAGGTAATGTATGGAAATATCTTGAATGCATTTGTTTCGCATTTTGTAGGAATGCTTCTCCCTGTCAGGAATGTTGTTCTTCAATCTCAGGAGATAAATTTTCACAAGCCTGTTTATTTGAATGATGAACTATCCTTTGAATCTCAGATAGTAGCAGTTTCAGAGACATCTAATTTTGTAAGATACAAATTTGTATTTCGAAGAATAGACGGTGAGAATCGGGAATTAGTAGCAAGGGGAATTGTACAAGTAGGATTGTTTCAAGAATAATATGCAAAAGTTATGAATATTTTAATTACAGGTGGAACTTCAGGGCTAGGTAAAGCCACTGTAGAATTACTGGCAAAGGATAATCATACTATTTATTTCAGTTACTTAGCAACAGCAGAATTTATAGCAATTGCTAAGGAAATGGAGAAAACTTACAATAATGTTAAATCATACCCGTTAAACTTTTGCAATTCTGATAGTATAGAAGATTTTTGTAGCCATTTCGAAAAGTGGAATATTGATGTTCTTGTGAATTGTACATATGTTGGAAAACCGCAAAATACGTATTTCCATAAAACAAATACAGATGATATTCTGAATTCTTTCAGATTTAATATACTTCCAACAGTCAGAATTACTCAGTCTGCAATTGAAGTAATGAAGAAGAAGAAGTTCGGGAAGATTATTAATATTATTACCGAGGCAGTTATAGGATTACCTCCTGCAGGATATATGCTCTATGCATGCAATAAAGCTTATTTGATGGAATTAAGTGATATTCTGAATAAAGAGTATTCGCGACTGAATATAACAAGTAATTGTATATTACCTGCTTATATGCGGACGCCTTTTTCTCAGTTGGATGAGAGAATCGAAGAGCAGATGATAAAAGAACACCCTCTAAAGAAGTTACTTACACCAGAGGAGGTTGCACAAGCAATTAAGTTCTTTGTAGATGCGACTCAGCAGATTAATGGTGTTAAACTACCGATCAATGCAGGTACTTTATTAATGGTATAATTTAATAAATAAGAATACAATGGAAAGAAAAGAAATTTTTAAGAAATTGAATGGAATTTTCTGTGATGTTCTCGATCTTGACGAAGTGGAATTAAAAGATGAAACGAGTTCAAGTGATATTGAAGTATGGGATTCCTTGGGTCAAATTCAATTGGTGTTTGCAATAGAACAGGAGTTCGGTATCAAATTCTCTTCTGAGGAAATGTCTTCATGGAAGAATGTTGGTGAGATGGTTGATGATATTCTAAAAAAATGATAAAGTTTTTAGATTTAAAAGGAGTGACGAATAAATACTCCGAGGAGTTGCATGAAGCAGTAAACCGTGTTGTGGATAGCGGATGGTATCTGCAAGGCAATGAAAATAAAAGGTTCGAAGAGAACTATGCAAACTATATAGGATCAGAGTACTGTATAGGTGTTGGCAATGGCCTTGATGCTCTTATCTGGATTTATCGTGCCTTTATTGAGATGGGCGTGATGAAACCAGGAGATGAGGTGATAGTACCAGCAAATACCTATATTGCTTCAATTCTCGCTATTACAGAGAATGGACTCGTTCCTGTTCTGGTAGAGCCCAAACTCGATACCTTAGAAATAGATGATGACAAGATAGAAAAAGCGATCACAGAACGAACTAAGTCTATCCTTATTGTACATCTCTATGGTCGCTGTGCATATACTGAAAAGATAGGTAATTTGTGCAAGAAGTATAATTTGGAGTTAGTTGAAGACAATGCTCAGGCACATGGCTGTAGGTTTAGAGACCATCGAACAGGATCTTTAGGACATGCAGCAGGACATAGCTTTTATCCAGGTAAAAACTTAGGAGCTTTTGGAGATGCGGGTGCAGTAACTACAGATGATAAGGAATTGGCAGATTGTATTCGAGCATTAGCAAATTATGGTTCTCAGAAGAAGTATGTTTTCAAGTATAAAGGCAAAAACAGTCGTTTGGATGAAATTCACGCAGCTGTGCTCGATGTGAAGCTTCGTCATTTGGATGAAGATAATAAGCATCGTCAGGAGATTGCCAAATATTATTATGATAATATCAAGAATCCTCTGATTAAACTCCCGGCAAGGTTGAAAGATGAAAATAACGTCTATCATGTTTTCCCAATACTTTGTGAAAGTCGTGACGAATTGCAACAGTATCTGACAGATAATGAAGTACAGACATTGATTCATTATCCGATACCTCCTCATAAGCAGGAATGTTATCGGGAGTGGAATAATAAGTCATATTCTGTAACGGAGCAAATTCATAAAGAGGAGTTAAGTTTGCCGATTAGTCCTGTTATGGAGAAATGCGATGTTATAAAGGTGGTAGATATTTTAAACAAGTTTGCATAGAATGAGTGAATTAGTATCTGTCGTTGTCGTTACATACAATTCCTCCAAATTTGTATGTGAAACCCTAGAGAGTATTTTTAATCAAAATTATGATAGATTAGAATTGATTGTTAGTGATGATTCTTCTTCTGATGACACAATTTGTGTAGTTGAAAAATGGATGAAAGAACACAAAAATCGATTTGAAAGATGTGAGATTATATCAACGCCAATTAATACAGGAATTCCAGCAAATTGTAATAGAGGAATTAATGCATCTTCTGGTAAGTGGATTAAAGTTATTGCCGGAGATGATATTCTTGTGATAGATTGCATTTCTAAATGTATAGAATATGTAAATCAAAATTTAGAGTGTAATGTCCTGTTTTCAAGAATTAAAAGGTTCCGCATCGAAAATGGGAACAAAGTCTATTTTCCATATCCTTCCGTAATAGAAGATCCTATATATATGGATAATTTTGTAAATAGCGATGGTCATGGCCAGTTCTATTTACTTTTGAAAGATGGTTGTTTTTTGCCTGCGCCGTCGGCTTTTTTCAGGGCACAATTTATTAAGGAGCATCCTTATATAGAAAAGTATAAATATGAAGATGATTATCCTTTATGGCTTAATTTAACAAAAAATGGATACAAACTCGACTTCATACCAAACCTTCTTGTAGAGTATCGAAATGATTATTCTTTGTCCTCAAGGATTACTGATTATTATTCTAGGCCATATATGAAAACACGGAATGAGTTTTTTTGGAGTGAATGTTATGATTATTTTAAAGATTTTAACTTAACAAAAGCCTATAATGATTATAGGAAAATGCTATTGAAATATGAGATAACAGAAGCATTTTTACACAACAAAAGAACAAGATTTAATTCATTAATGGTAAGGATGTTGAATAAGTGTGTAGACCTTTTCGCAAGATTTGATTTTTAATTATGTTTTGATTTAATAATGGTATGCGATACAATAAAGTAACTGATTTTATCCATGATTTGTATGGAGCCCAAGATTTTGTTCCCTTGGCAGTCCCCGTGTTCATTGGTAATGAAAAAAAATATCTCAATGAATGTATAGACACTACTTTTGTAAGCAGTGTCGGAAAATTCGTAGATCGATTCGAAGAGGATACTGCCAAATATACAGGATGTAAACGAGCTGTGGTATGTGTGAGTGGCACAAATGCGCTACATATGTCACTAATGTTGGCAGGAGTAGAGCGCGATGATGAGGTGCTTACTCAGGCTTTAACTTTTATTGCGACCTGTAATGCTCTTAGCTATATTGGCGCTCATCCTGTTTTTATCGATGTTGATAGGGATACGATGGGCTTGTCTCCAGTAGCAGTAAGAGAGTGGTTGGCCAAAAACTCAGAACAAAAGAATGGCGAATGCTATAATAAGAATACAGGCCGTAAAGTAAAGGCTTGCGTTCCAATGCATACATTTGGTCATCCTGTTCATTTGGATGAATTGGTTGAGGTCCTGAAGGAATATAATATAGAACTTGTTGAGGACGCTGCAGAAAGTATAGGATCATTGTATAAAGGTAAGCATACAGGTACTTTTGGAAAGGTGGGAGCATTGAGTTTCAATGGTAATAAGACTATTACCACAGGAGGTGGTGGCATGATGCTTTTCAATGATGAAGATCTTGGAGCATACGCTAAACATATATCAACCCAAGCTAAGATACCGCATCGATGGGAATTTCGTCACGATCATATAGGCTATAACTATCGTATGCCAAACATCAATGCTGCTTTAGGCTGTGCTCAGTTGGAGCATATTGAGGAATATGTTGCATCAAAGCGCGAAACAGCCAAGGCTTACGAGGAATTTTTTAAGGATATTCCAGAAATAGAGTTTTTTGTGGATACACCAGATACACGTAGTAATTATTGGTTAAATGTGGTTATCCTAAAAGATAAGGACGCCCAACTTAACTTTCTTGAGTATACGAATGACAATGGAGTAATGACACGCCCCATTTGGGAATTGATGAATAGACTTCCTATGTTCGAGAAGTGTGAGAATGATGGATTGAAGAATACAGTCTGGTTTGCAGATAGAGTTGTCAATATTCCAAGTTCAGTAAGAATTAAAGCATGAGCGATTTCAAAACAAAAATAAGCAATATCATTGTTGCGCCTAGCATTACTCTTCTTGATGCACTAAAGAAGATGGATGCAGAGCAAACAAAGATGCTTTTCGTATTCGATGATAAGCACTTTGTAAGCATCCTGACCATTGGTGATATTCAAAGGTCTATTATTAAAAGTATTCCTTTGACTGATAAGATAGAATCTATTATTGAACGAGATAAGATCTATATTCATCCGAATACATCAAAAGAAGATATTCGAAAGATTATGGTTCGAGAGCGTTGTCAATATATGCCTGTCGTAGATGAGTCAGGAGAAATGATCAACGTGTTGCTTTGGGATGAAATGTTTCATACTCCACAAGAAAAAGCGAGAGAGAAGATTGATCTCCCGGTCGTGATTATGGCAGGAGGTAAAGGAACTCGTCTGAAACCTCTTACAAATGTTATACCTAAACCATTGGTGCCTGTAGGTGATAAGACAATCCTTGAAGTGATCATGGATCAGTTTGAGGCTATTGGTTGCCATAAATTCTTTATGTCGGTGAATTACAAGGCTGACATGATGAAATATTATCTCAGCCAGTTGGATCACAAGTATGATGTGGAGTTCTTTATGGAGGATAAGCCTTTAGGTACTATAGGTAGCGTGTCTTTGCTGAAGGGAAAGATAAAAACGCCATTCTTTGTGTCAAATTGTGATAGCATCAATGAGCAAGATTATCGTGATGTTTATGATTATCACGTAAACAATTATAATGATATGACCATTGTTACAATGGTAAAGAGTTTTAAGATACCTTATGGGGTGATTGAGACTGGAGAAGATGGACTGATGGTTGACTTGAAAGAGAAGCCAGAGCATACATATATGGTGAATTCTGGTGTTTATATTCTTAATGCCGAGCTAATAGACGAAATACCTCAAGGCGAGTTTTTCCATATTACTCACCTAATGGAGAATGTGAAAGCTCGTGGTGGTAGAGTTGGATGTTTCCCAGTCAGTGAGGACTCTTGGCATGACATGGGAGAATGGAGTGAATATTTGAAGATGATAGAAGTGCTATAGTAAATGAAAGTATTAATATCATATACAACCGATGGCCAGATAGCAATCATTAAGGGTCTAGTTGAGAGTCTGGCAGAAGGAGGAATAGATGTACTGGCTTGGAATAGAACAACTCATAGATGCTTTTCTAATAATGAATCTGTTTTTAAGGATAATATTGAATTCTTGAATAAGCTTGGTAAATACTCAAGATTCGTATTGAGAGTATTATACCATATGCCAATTTTTCTTTCATATTTTATTAAGAAAGGTTTGCAGGATGTTGATGTTTTTAATTACCATTATCATGATGGTCTATTTGATAGATTATTGCCTTTTCTGAAGAAGAATAATATTAAACTAATTATTTCTATTTGGGGATCAGATTTATATCGTATCTCAGAGAAGACAAAAATGAAGAGAGTAAAGGTATATCCTCTAGTAGATCTTATACATGTCGAAAGCCCTGGTGTAAAAAAAGATTTCTTAGAGAGATATCAAATTGATGAGAAAAAAGTAGTAAGTTGTAATTTCGGAGTGTCTCTTTTTGAGCAAATTGATAATCTGAGGTCGGAAAAGAAAAATATTGTTGCATCAATGCTACCCGAATCAGCTCAAGATAAAATTATAATTACATGTGGATATAATGCAAGAAAAGGTCAGCAGCATACTATTATGATCGAACAGCTCAAACTGTTACCGATAGAATATAAAAAGAGAATATTTGTAGTTTTTCCGCTGACATATACTGTAAAAGGCGATTCGTTTTTAAATGAAATCGATTCGGCATTAGACGGATTTGATATACCTTATTATTGTTTTAGGGAACATGTTCAAATTGAAGATCTTGCGAAATTAAGGATTATTTCCGATATTGTAGTTAATATTCAGATATCCGATGCATTATCATCATCGTTAATCGAATATTTTTATGCAGGCAATATAATGCTGCTTGGAGAATGGTTGCCATATGAATTTTTGAAACATGACTTTGGGATACATTATTTGCCAATATCTACAGATAATGTAGCAGATAATATTTGCTATGTGCTTGATAATTTGGCAGAAGAGTCAAGGAAAGCTGAAAGAAATATAGTTGGTACACATAATTTATCGAGTTGGGATAGCGTCTCAGAACGATTCGTAAAAATTTTTAACAGAATATAATAAAATATGAAATATGTATATGTTGTTACCGGCAGCTCTCAAAATGTATATGTAGAACAGTCGTGGGTTTCAGCATGGTCTTTAAGACATTATAATCCAAAAGCTGAAATATGTTTCATAACAGACGTGAATACAAAGTCGTATATCGAAAAAGAAAAAAAGAGTTGTGTGCAACTGATACCGTCAGGCAGATGGCCCAGTTCATGATGGGCAAAGGGCCTGTTACTCTATCTGACTCCTTAAGAGATGCAATAGTAGCTGGAGTAAAGGAAGAGTTTGAGGCAAAG
>OCVV011065006.1_pt1 | contig 20336 bp, 12 predicted proteins | sample 1539721 | NCBI WGS metagenome assembly OCVV01 (sample SAMN02144230, study PRJEB22623) | gut metagenome | biome: sheep rumen | host: Ovis aries | place: New Zealand
AAATGTATATCTGAAATAGATTTAAATAAATTTAAAATGTTACGTTATTCAAATGATGTATTATTAAATTTATTTATTTTTAAAAACGTTTCAAAAATATTATTAATAAATGATTTAATTCCATATGTTTATGATGAAAAATCAATATTCAATTATTATCATATGGATGTAAATGGTAATCCAAATAAAAATATAAAAAAAGAAGTTATAGAATCTTGGAAATGGATTTATGATAATACTGATTCATTTGAAATTAAACGACGATGGTTTGATAATTTAAAATATGTTTATAGGGAATGTTTAGATTTTGATAAACTAAACATCTAAGGATATAAAATGATATCAATTATTATACCTTTTTACGATAAAGATCAACATCATATGACAAATATGTTAAACTATTTATCTAAATTAACATTTAATAAAGAAGTTATATTTGTTGACGATAGAAATGATAAAACTGAAGATATTAGAAAACTTTATAATATTCCTAATGAATATAAAATAATACCTAGTTTTCCTACTGGTGAAAATGTAGGTACATTTGAAGCTAGAAAAAGCGGTATTATGAATGCTTCTGGAGAATACACTTGGTGTGTTGATATCGATGATGAACCTCTAAATTTTGATACTTCTATAGTTTCTTCAAAAAAAGATATTTATTTTTTTAATAATTTAGTTTATTATGTAACAACTAATGAAACCTATAAATCTTTAAATAGACCCTATAGAGTAACAAATTTCATAGAAAAATATTATTATGATATAATGAAAATGGATGGTAACGTTGTTAACTTAAATATATCAAATTTTTCAAATCCAATGTTGGTTGGTTATATTATAAGATATATTTGTTTACCATTAACATTTTGTATTTGGGATAAATTATTAAAAACATCTACATTACAAGAAACATTAAGTGAAATCGAACCTATTAAAAATTTCAAATATGGTGAAGATTCATTTTTAAGTAGATTGTATTTAAAATATTTAATAGATAATATGAAATGTGCTAGTATTCAATTCATTTCATCACCTAACTATAAATATTACGAATATACTCCTGACAAATATGTTTTTGCAAAACGTTATGAACATTTTTCACCAGATACAATTAATTATACACTATCAATTAATTATAAATACTTTAAGGGAACTTGGTTGGAAGTTTTTTCTTTATTAGAAGATGCTTATGAAGAATTTGAAACTAAAACCGGTGAAGCAACTAATAATATACATTCTAATTGGGTTTACTCAATAGTTGAAAAATAAAATGTGGGTTAAAATAACCCACATTTATATATTTATATAATGGAAAATACAAATATTATATAACTTAAAAGCGAGGATTTAATATTTATGGAACCATATCAGTATGTACTAGAGGAATTATTAAAAGTTCCTGGAAGTCTTCCAGCAGGACAAGATGAGATTCGAATGTTATGTCCAGTATGTGGACATCCTAAACCAAAACTTTATGTAGGTCTTTATAAAGCATTATTACCGAAGAAAGTATTGACTTATGATTGTAAACATTGTCAATTTCAAGGTGGAGTAGGTCCAAAATTCTTAAAAATGTTTAATGTTGAACCTAATCAAGAATATCTTGAAGGCATGAAGAAACAATCTAGATCTTCTACTAAAATAATAAATCCTGTAACAAAAATGGAAAAGATGGATTTAAAAATTCCTGATAGAATATTACCACAGGATGAATTTAAAGTAAAATATCTAGAAGGAAGATTTGGTAGAAAGATAACTATTAAAGATTTAAAAACTTATAAAATAGTTTTAAATTTTAAAGATTTCTTTAAATTCAATAATGTAGATCCTACAGTTTATATTGATAAATCTGATGAAAGAAAGTATCAATATCAGTTATTCTTATTCAATGAATATACTAAACATTTTGTAGGAATGCTTAGTGTAGATAATAATAAATTGAATCTAAGAAATATAAATTCTCAAGCTTTGGCAAGTAAAAGATATATGGTTCATACGATAAATAAATCAATAACGAATCCTTATATGTATATGCCAGATATTCCAATTGATATCATGAGTGTACATCCTACAATCAATATGGCTGAAGGAAATTATGATATCATTGGTGCTAAAGAAACATATTTCTTAAATGAAGATTATTCGGATGTATTTGTAGCTGTTGGTACACGTAAAGCTTACAAACGTGTATTAAATCAAATTATGAAAATGACTGGATTCATTAATGCAAAAATAAATATTTTTGCAGATAATGATGGAGATATTAATGGAATGAATAATGTAGATTTCTATAAAGATCTTTTTAAAGAATTTAGACCATTGTACGAAGACATTACATTAAATTATAATGTTGCTGAATATACAGATGAAAATGGTAGAGTAATTCCTTGTAAAGATTTTGGAAATCTTTCTCATCCAATAAAACTAGAAAAGGTGGAGATATAGGAGATATAATATGAAAGATACTCATTTAGTTAAAACAACATGTGACATGTGTGGTCAAAAGATTGATTGTTGTGAAAATTCATTTGAATTAAGATTTGAAGAACCTGATCCTACTTATGGTCGTAGCAGATATTCGTCGTACGATTTCTGTTCACCTGAATGTTTATCAATTTATGCTCTTAGACATTTTGGTAAGGATGATTTTGGGCATATAGAATTTAAGAGGTAATTTATGTTCGATGTTAATGCTGAAAAAATACATTGCAGTCATTGTAATAAAGAAATAGGTAGAGATGATAAATTTATATTCACTCATTATCTTTCCTTTAATCCTTATATAAATCATATTTCTGGATCAAAAGGTTTCTGTTGTATAGAATGTGCTAAACTTAACGATTCGTCATTAGAAACATTTATTAATGATATGGCTGTTAAACATTACAAATCTCATATGTATAGTCCAAATTCAATTTTACACATCGATGATATTGATGAAGAAACTGAACGACCTAGGATAGCAGCATTAAGCCAAGCGCTTAATTCAATTGTTGATAAATATAATGCTCATGGAGTATTTATTGAAATAAATACAACATTAAATGAACTTAAAGAACGACAGGAAGAACAAATGAAAGATTAATATAAAATGGTGGGATTATATCCCACCATTTATTTATAATATTTTTTTCTTTTCAATATATTCTTCATCAGATAAACAATGTGTGATTACACTCATATCTGGAAGTAAAACATAATCAAGATCATGAAATTCTGAAGAATCTTCACACCCATTCACATACAAAATAAGATACCATAGATTTGGAGTATTATATCTATCAGTTGATAAAGCTTCTGGTCTATAATTATATTTTTGATTCAATTCTGGAGTTAATGTTAATTTAGTACATGATTCTTTTATTTTTTCATAACACTTAGTAAGTAAAATATTTTCTCTAAGATTCAATTTCATATCTGTTGTTTTGTAATATAATAACTCGTCATTTTTAAATTCATTAGAAATTGAAGCTTGCTCTATATCTGTACTATCTTTAAATTGATCAACGATAGTTCTAGAAAAACTTGTTTGATTTGAAAATACACTATTCGTAACCATTATAATTCTCCTAAGATCCCATTATTTTTGTAGTAGATCCACCACCAGCAAATGAAGCAACTGCTGATGAACCCATACCAGCTCCAGAAGGATACATATCTGCTGCAGCAGCAAGCTGTGTTAAACAAACCATTAATTGAGGGAATTTAACAAGTGGAACTCCAGAAGGATCAGTTTGGAATACTGTAGAACCTTTAGGTCCAGATGTTCCATTAACAGATGGGACAGGTACATTAATATCTGGTATATTACCAATTGTGAAAGTTGGTAATGTGACAGATCCATTTAAACCGATAGTTGGGGTATCACAATGGAATGTTTTTTCTTTAAATGATGTTGATGTACCATCATGTTTTTCATTTTTAACTTCATATGTACCTACATCAGAAGTTTGTTTAAAATTATCAAATTCATACTTTGTATCAGAAGATTTTTCTTTTATATTAGATGCATTTAATTCAAAATCTCCATCTTTTACATCGAAAGATATTTTTGTTTTAGCTATCCCTTCAATAGTATCAGCTTCCATTGTAATTTTATCAGCTTTTTGAGTAAATGTAGTTCCAGATGTTTTTGTAACTATAGCATCATCTTGATAATTCATTTCCCAGCTACGATCACCACTATCATCATCAATAGTCATAACACCATTTTTAGAATCCATAGTAAGTCTAAACATACAAGTTTCATTATTTTTATTAGATGTAGCTATTTGTAAAACTTGAACATCTTTGGTAGAATCCATTTTAATAAAATATGTATTATCTTCACTTAATGCGGTATTTTCATGTTCATTTGCTGGTACTGCTAATAAAAATTTATCTGTTGCTCTTTGACCTAAACGGTTAATACTATATGGTAAAAAAGCTAAAGTTTTTATATCATTATCAATCATAGATATTAAAACTTTATCACCAACAGTATATTTAGCCATCGATTGGTTTTGATTCAATAAAGGATCTACAGTAATATAATTTTTAAGTATTATAGAGGAATCCCAATAAGAATTAGAATCTTCATTTATACATTTCTTTCCATTAACACTAATAGATTCTTCGGTCGCTTTATCACCATTTTTAAACGTATATCCTAACATAAATTTAGGTATAATTACTCCTAATTGTGGAGCCCCTATTTCTTCATCAGTTTTAAAAACTATACCTATTGTATCAGAATATTCATCAGTTCCTAAAGATAAATCATTTGAAATGGGATCTAAAATTCTCATATTTATACCTCTTTAGATATATTCAAATGTTATTTTTACTAATTTATATCGTTGACATTTAAATATACGTAGTATTCTGAAATAATGCTTTATTAAGGAGAAAATATTATGAGTATTCAAAATGATAGACTCAAGGGCGAATTTTATCGTGCACCAATGACTAAACTCGCCAGCAGATCAAATGTTATAACTCAAATAAATGAACTAATTGAATACTTCAACGGACTGTCGGATCTTGTAGATAATACATTCGATCGTATTACTGATGATAGGGAAAGAATGAAAAATATTCTTACTCAAATCAATAATAAAACTCGGCATTTTAAATATATTATAGAAAATTTTGAACCTGAAATTTCACAACACGTTGAAGAGAAATTAGCCAATTTAATGGGTACTCTTTCTACTAATTTAAATACAGTTGTAACAGAGTATAATAAAAACTTATTTAACCATAATGGACAAACAGATTCTGCCATAGCTGATGATATCCAAGATCTCAATTCTTTAGAAGAATGGGATAGAAGTATTAATCATATTTCTAATAACATGGGTATTAGATGGTTTGGTGGAAAACTTTCAGATAAATTTTTCATCAATCAATTCAATAGTATTTTACATCTTGTTAAAGTAAATACAACTGATAAACACAATGTAGAAGATGTTATAAATGGAAATATTATATTTGAAATTTTCATTTCGACTAAAAATGGAATGACTTGGTTAGTTCTTGGACAGGATGGTAATTTTGGTTATAACTTAGTAACTAAATATCAGTCTAAAACAAATAATATCGATTTGAAATTGGTTTCTAAAAATTATTTTACTCCAAAAACATATGATATTAATAAATTTGATTTGGATTGTATAATCGATACACTGTTAAAACAAGATGATATTTCTGGAAAAAATGTTTACATTAATGTTAAAACTAACATCCCTTCAAATTCTTATTCAGGTAGAGAAGGTTATTATATTAGTAAATCTAAATCATTTTCAGATGAAGTAGATAAACATTCGGTTAACAATGTAGCTAATAAATTAATGTATCACGATAATAAAGATATCACTTATGTTAAACAAGAAAATAATGATATCGAAGATGTAAAAGCTGCTAATATTGAAAACATCGATACCAATTATATAATCAATCCAAAGAATAAAAAGAATTCAACAACAGTTTCTAATACAGATAAAATTACAAATTTTTATTCAGAGATTAAAAATCAAACAACTAGTAATTCTACATCATTTACAGTAGAAGACAAAAATGATTCTGGTGTAACAATGATTAATAATGCTGAAAAAGTTAGTGGTCGTGTAATAAATCCTGAGAATTATGTAGCTGTAAATAAGAAATATTTAGAAAATATCGATTTACAATCTCGCAAATATGATAAAGATACAAGTATTCCTGTATATAATTCTGGTGAACAGATAGAGGATCTTTTCGATTATCGTACTATTGGTAAAGTACAACCAATACTTCAGAACGAATCTATGTTTGAAGTTGATGGTGCTATTGGTGGTAGCACTAGTGTTATTAGTGGTGATATTGTATATGGTGAATCTAAAGATGATATAACATTATCGAATAAGTTATACAACAATAGTTCATTCGATGATATTTCTACAAATGAAAATTCATTCTCAGTATTAAATAAATACACCGATTCATCAATAGATAATACAATTAATGAAATAAAACAAACTTCTATTGGTGCATTAGCTGCTACAAATATGGGAATTTATAATTTCTCAAAAAATGCCGGAATAATGGCAGGCTCTAATGATATAAATTTCAATTGTATTTTTGAAGCTTCAGATGGTACAATTTATGCTGGAACAAAAAATAATAACGGTATTTATTATTGGAATGTTGATAAACAACTTTGGGAATTAACCAATATTAGACGCGGATCTATTTCAACTTTTGTCGAAGATACAATGGGTTATATTTTTGCTGTGGCTAATAATGGTGGAAATAGTAGTAATGAACCAGAATTCGATCCTTCTACTTCAATGTATAAAGTTGTAAATTCTATTTATAGAGGTAAAACACCTACTTCATTCTATGCTTTTGAAGATATGTTGAATAAAGGTATCTATGATAAAGATAATAATCCTGTAACAAATGTAGAATCATTTAATAGAGATTGTTATTATTGGTCAGATAGATTAGTTGGCGCATGGTTTATTAAATCTAGTATTAAAAACAAAAAAGCATTTTTCAATTATAATGAAGATAGATGGTATGTATATAATCCTGAAACAATGAAATTATTCGTTTCTGTAGACAATTATTTCTACAAATTTAAATTAAGTAATATTCATACCAAATATTCATTCGTTTCTGATATCGTATATAACGATGATACAATGTACGTATCTGTTATGGATAACAACAATAAATCATACGTTATAGAATACAAAAATGGTGAGGAACGTAGAATAAAGTTAAATGATGAAACTATTAAAAATAATAGAAAAATCATTAAACATAATGTAATGTTGGCTACGTTTGAAGATCTTAATTTTGGAAAGGAGTAATAAATGTCTGACGAATTAACTAATGAAAATGAAATTGACGATGAAAACATCGATGATATTATTCCTGAAGAAGAAGTTATCGTTGAAGAACAAACTGAAGAATCAGAAGAAACTACTGAAGAAGAATCCGTCGATATCGGTGAAGATGATGGTATAGAAGAAGGTACTTCTGAAGATACTACAAAAGCAGATCCTACTATTGAAGAAACTGTTGATATCATTGAAGATAATACAGATCAAAATACTGATGAAGATAATGGTACAGAAGAAACTGTTGAAGAGGTCGATAAAGAACAAGAAGATGAAACAGCATTGAAAAAATACAAAATAATAGAATTTTCAAATGATAACGATACTTCTGTAGCAATTATTAAAGATATTGATATCGAAAATTCTGACTCAACATCTAAACATATCAATGATTTTAAAACAAAAGCTACAGATATTGTTAATTTATATGAGTTAAATCAAGAAATTATTGATTCTGAAACCAGCGCTATCGAAGCAGAAATTTCATCAATAAATGAACAAATTTCTTCTCAAAATGCAACATTAACTTCATTACGTGAAGAACAACAAACAGTTCAAACATCTTATGATGAGAAACAAAATCAAATTTTAGAGTTTGAAGATTCTCATAAAACAGTTCCTGAAGATAATCCTGAAAGTGAACCATATTTTGATCCTGATAGATTGGATTCTGAAGAATCTGAAGAATATACTGAATTAACATCAGCATTAGCTTCAATTAATTCCGAATTATTAAGAATATCTGGAGAAATAACAGAAGCTGTAAATCTTTTAGATTATTACGAATCTAATTTGGAAGCTAAACAAATTCAATTAGATACATTAAATGAAACTATTTCTCCTGATTCAGTTAATGATTCTATTCCAACTAAATATTTAAAAGAAGTAGAATCTAATACTGAATATGCTACTCCTGATATGTTCATAGAATTAATCATAGTCGGAGATGATGTTCCTGATTTTTCTGATACCGAAGCAAATAACACACCATACTATTATATGGTAGGTACATTTGTAAATAAAGAAGTATCTGGAACTACTACAAGATGTTTGGTATTAAGCTCAATAGATCGATTTGATACATTAAAGACTGTAAATGATTTAAGAACTTATTATGATTTTGATAAGATTTATGCAATTTCCGCTACTAAAAAAGAGGAAATTAATTCATATAGAAATACTCTATCGGATAATACTATTACTGAATCTGGTAAAATCAATTTACTAAATAATTCAATTACATATATTCCTGAAACAGAATTTTCAGAAATTACCAATTTAACAGATGATTTGGTAGTTCCTTCATTAACCATTTTAGTTAAAACTGTATCAGATGACCAATCTGGTGGTGGAGAAATTGAACAACCTGATACGCCTGTTACAGATCCTGATGCAGAAACATATGACCAATATTTAAGAGCTGGAAATATCTACATATTAAATAATATAATATTTATTATTCCTAATAGTTCGGATAGTATTAAGAAAATTGTTTTCGTTAATGGATATTACTATTTATTAACATCATCTTGCTTAATATATAAACTTGATGAAAACTTTAAATTGATTTCTACTATCGATTTAACAAAAATTTCATCAGATATATCTAAAACAAATATTTTTAGTACTGGTAATATGTTAATAATTCAATCTGATAAAACATATGTTACAGATTCAGAATCTATTAAAAATAACTATGGTATTCTTGATACTGATGTTACAATTGATTCTGTAAAAATAAATACAAAAACAATTGTTAAATTACTTATTAAATAATATAAAGGTGGGAGAAATTCTCCCACCTTTATATTCTATTTTAGTAAATAGGATTTAATCATATGGATCAAACGGTTCAATACCACTTTCATCATCAGCAACACTAGTAGTTATTCCAAATTTACAAGGTTTAATATTTGAATCTATAAAGTCTTCAGTTTCTACAGGATAGATTTTTAATTCTATTCTTGCATTATCTGTATTAACTAAATAGTTCTCAACATCACCAAGTATTTCAGATACTTCATGTTTAAATCCATCAGCAATAATAGTTTGTCCTTGTTTAAGGAATCTATTATTAATAAGATTCTTAGAATTAAACTTCTGATAAATATTTTTATACAGTTGTTTAATAGAATTAGACTGATGGAATTCACGAGGTTTAGTAATCAAAGGTTTAACTACACCATCTGCTTCATTATAGAATTCATTAGGTTCGAAATACTGGAATATATGTTTTGCAATTCCGGTAATACCATCAATAATACCGATTTCTTTGAAAACAAATTTATCCAAATTAGAATTATCTGTTTTTTCAACAAGGTTATTATATGAATCTTGATTATCAAAAATAGCTCTGAGTTCATAAAGAACATCATTTGATTCTGATTCTGGAGAACTTGTTACACCATCGAATTGTCTATCACCAAACATGTAGATGTTAGAATCATTAGAAGGTTTCATATAAAGAATTCCATTATATTCTGCAAGTTCTATATCAGCTATAGTTTTTTCATCAAATCCGGATACACTTGTAGATTCATCACCATATGCATAATAAGGAATAAATTTATTATTTTCAAAATCATATTCAAGTATATGCATACTACGAGGAATATTAGAATCTCCATTGAAAATCACAAATAATTTACCATTTATTTCTTTTAAATAATAAGCATCTCGAATATCACTTGTAAGCCCAGATGTAGATAATTGTTTATATTCGAAATATGAGATACTTTTTACTTCATCATTAGTACCAACACCATTTATTTTATAAATTCCGCCACTACCAAAAATATAGTTAAAATAGCGACTTATTACAAAATTACCAAAATCTGTACTAATAATTTTTTCCGATCCATTGAATTTATCAAATAAAGGATTATCATATTTTCTAGCATAAACTACCGAAGTTGTATCCATTGAATCGTTGAGAGATGTATTAGAAATATTTGGTTCGAAACGGAAATCAATTCCATGATCATGTCTATAATCACTATTATCATTTTCCATGAATTTACGATAAGCCCATGCTCCAGAATATCTACCAATTGTAATATCAGTATTCTGATAATCAGACATCAACATACCAGTTGCATCTGCAGGTATATATGCTGTTCCGGAAATCCAAATAGTATTAGTAGTTGTATCTTCCCAAACTTGACTATGATTACAAGGATATTCATTAGTATATGATGACCCATCTAATAAATTAAATGTCGTTTTATATTTACATTCTTCCCATAATAACACATTGTAAACTGATAAATAACATCTAAAAATTGTATTTTTATATGTATTATCATTTGCACAATAAAGGATAAATACACCCCTTGAAGTTTCTTGAATATCAACGATTCTAGATGTCGACATTTTCGAAATTGTTGTTAATACTGTACTTGGAAGTAATGCAACGAATTCATTTTGCTTAGGATCGTAATAGTTAAAGTTTATACCAGTTGTTGAGAAATCGAGTTCATCAAAACCAGCATCATTTCTTCTTCTTTCAAATCCATCATCACGTTTATTTCCAATAAATAAACCTGTATCAAAACTTTCTGCAAAGTTAAGATTATTTGATGTTAAATCAAATTCATGAGGAACAACTTCAAATATATCAGTTTCTTCATTATATTTAAGAATATTTTTACTATCGAAATAGAATATACCATATTTAGTTTCGATCATTTTCTTAAATGTGTTATAAACTAATCCGTTGATAGTATATTCACATTCGTGAGCAGAACCACCTTGAACTTTAAACCATTTAGGAGATGATAAAACATCATTATTTTCATAAATGTTAGATCCGTATACACCAAACATTTTTCCAGATTTAGTAACGAATAAATAATCGAAACAAATAAAATCTGAAATTAATGTAGTTTTGTCAGAATCGTAAATAGAGAACCAATTTGAAGAAGGTCTACCAGTTTGCTCATCTAATACAGATGTACCAAATACCATAGTATCTTTATAAGCTACAGGTAAGCATTTCTGGTTTATTAAAGATTTTGGATCTGATATAAATATTGATGATTCAGAGTATGATTTTATCTCATTGTCACCCATTATATATTTGAAAATAACATCGAATGGATCTAAAACATTTCCTTCAGAAACATAACATTTCTGGAAAATATTTGTAAGATAAAATTTATGATTTATCAATAATGGTCTATCTTCAAAATATCCTAACATATCATCTCTACGATACTCTGATGAATCGACCAAATATGTATTGTTTACTGGATTATAATAATGCCAGTTATATGTAGATGGTAATTTATTTTCATCATCTTCTATACTTGAAATGTTTGGAATGTTAGAATGTGTATTTTTAAATACAATATCTCCTAAATTAACAAGATCGTTTCCATTATTATTTATTGGTTTAATAAATGATGGTAAACCTGTAATAACATTTATAGATCCATCTTCTTCTAAACTAAATATAGCTGAATAAGAACAGATTAATAAAATTTTATTTTCAGGAGTTAACATTGTATTAACAAATGTTGGTTTTCCATTAGCGTCGCCAAATTTAGTATATGCTAAGAAATTCAAATCTTCCAATTGTACAATGTTTCCAGAAATATGAATACAATCGTAAACAGAATCGTCAGAAGTATCATTTTTCGATGTATTTATCGTAAAGAATACATAAGCTTCTTCTTTTCCTGTAATAGAATTAGTACGTTTAACAAAAACATTATCAAATTGTTTAATGCTATTTCTAGTAGTATTGTAAACTGGTATAGTTATACCTTTATCAACTGAAAGTAATAAATTTTTATCAATATCATAAATAGAAAAACTCATGAAATTTGTATCTGTAGTAGAATCTCTATTGTTTTTGATAGCTGCGATATATGTTTTTCCTTCAATTTCTACAGAATCTATACAAATTAAAGGTATATTAGAAATTACGAATTTATTAAATGAATCATCATAAATGTAATTAACTACATTTGTATAATCTGAAGTAGCTATAGAAATCAACAATTCTTTTTCAGTATCAATTAAATGTACACATCCAGGATCATCGATATCATAATTCAATTTACAATAAATTAACTGTAAATCGTCTGAAATCAAACCTAAGAAATAATGATCGTAACAAGGAATATTGATTACAGCAAATTTTCCTCTAGATGTTTCCCAAATACGTTTTATATCAAAACCTGCTTTAGGATATACTCTATCCCATATATCATGTCTTGTAAAATCATTTTCAAGATATGTATCATAAATGATAGTTTTATAAGTATCATCAACTTTAGCATGTAATAATATTTTATCATCATTTAAGATAAATACAGCACGTTCATCTATAACTTTAGAAAGATCAACTGATGTAGATTTAGTTGAAAGAATGTAATATTCTTCTGTATTAGGAAGAATTAATTCACCAGTTTCATTAGTCGTTATTTCAACTTTTGTAAAATATCTATTTTCACAAATAAATACATATGAAGTTGAAACAATTGATTCTGCTACGTTGGTCATCATTTCATAATGATGTTTTGGTTCGAAATATTCAACTTTTCCTGCAGAATTTACTTCCCATTTAGTAATAGCTTCAGAAGCCTGTTCATATGTGTCGTAACTACCAACTGTATTTCTTATATAATATTTTATACCAGGAATAGGATATTTAACAACATCAGTATCTACCTTTACGAATGTTGAAGCGTCATCTACGACATATCTGTAAGGAATAATATGTTTATTAATTAATTGTCCAACGGTTACTGTTCCTTCAAATTTTAAACTATTCCAAACACATCTTTCATGATTAAGCTTGAATAAGTTTATAACATTACCATCGATATCTTTTATTATATATGAACCTGATACAATATCTTTTTCAATCTGTATGTTATTTTTATAAACTTCAGCATTTATATCGCTAGCTGTATATAAACTATCCAATGTTTGTTCAGTTCCATTATTATCAATCTTACTAACAACACCACCGTTTATACAAACTTTACCGTTTTTCAAAACTTCTATTCTATATTTTTTACCAGAAGATATATTATTACTAATTCGTCCAATTATAGTTCCATTAGGAACAATGTTAGTAACATCTGTTATTGGAGAATTTTCAGAATCAACAGGTGTAAGTTCTCTTCTAATAAATTCTTTAGAAACATCATCGATAATTATTGCAACATTTCCTTTAGTATATGGAACAAAACATCCTATTCCATATGGAGTTTTAATAAGACAATCGTTAAATGATAATTTATTATTTACTTGGAATTGAAATTCTGTTGATGACCAATAAGAAATTGGAGCGATAGAATTTTCTAATGGAAGAGTATTTTCAAATGTTTCGAAAGATAATGTTTTTTCATTAAATATAAAATTATTCGAACCCTGTGCAAAAATAGTGTTATTAATTTCTACAAATTTGAAAACGAAATCTTTAGAAGATTTACACAATGTTTCATAATCTGTATATTTATTGTATCTAAATGGTTTCTGAATAATAGTATATTCATTAACATTTGATTTAGATATTACATAAATGTAAGGAACGTACAAATCTGTAATATTATCATTAACATGTGAAATACGGATAATAAGTTTATCACTATTTTCAAAATTATAAATATCTGCTAAAACTTGTTCATTAGTAGCTGTGATATTCGAATCTCCGATGATTACATCAGGTATAAGTCTAGGATTATCCTTATTTATTTTAACAAGAACACCATTATTAGTTATACCATAAATTTCACCATTTAATTCAGTAAAATCATAGAAAATATAACCTAATTCAGGAGATACTTTTTCAACTTCTTCCAATTCATCATCTAAACAGAATAAACCACCATTAGATTTACTATAATATAATTCATTATTTATAGCTCTAGCTGATATAACATTTGTAAGAGTTTTTACAACTGTCATTGCAGGGAAACCATCGGTGCTTTTAGATGAAGCTTCTTTAACGACAACAAGATTTGTCACAGTGCTAGATTCAGCAACATAACCAACAAAATAATTTATCTTATTATATACTACATTAAAAGGATCAATTCTTTTACTATATTTAGGTTTTGTTAATCCATTATCTTCATCATCACATGAGTTCTTAAATGTTACTGGTAATTTACCGGCGATAAATTTTTCATATACTGGTAAAAGATTATTCGAACCTATTTCAGTTCTTGTTTGAGCTAAATTGTAAATAGTATCTTTATAAATATAAGAGAATTTATCAGATAATAATGAACCTTTGAATTTACCATGTTCAAATTTCTTTAATTCAGAACTATCATTATAATCAGTTGTAAGATGAGATATAGTACATTGTGGATGTCTAAATACTCTATTTTTATTTACAGATTTGTATTTTTTAGTAACAGATATAGTTGTCTCATATCCAGGTTTTAAATTTCCCTGAGAATCATACTTATCATTCTCTTTAATAGTCTGTTCTTTAATAAGTCTGTAAATTACTTCACGATAATCTGCAATTGAAAGATTATCTCCAGATTTATGAATCAAAACATATAAATTTTCATCATTGATATCAGAAAGATTACTTGTATTTAACAGAGTAAATCCAAAATAATTAATGAAACCGTATTTATTTGTACTAAGTGTAAATTTACTAATTGTAATATTCTTAGTAACACTTTGACTATTTACAACTATATCAAGATTATGTGGCTTAGCTGGATTAATATCATTGAATGTATATGTATTATTAGTGTAATACATATTATATGTATCTTTAGAATTATAAATAGCTGACATCTTATCAATCAATGTACAATAAAGCTTTGCTTTAAAATCAATCATTACTGTTTCATCAGTTGAATAATCTGTGTAATCGCTATCTGGATCATATTTTTCATAATCACCATTGATAAGGTCGAAATACTTATGTCTAAGTTTTTTAGAAGATGAATCATCATAATCGAAATTATGACAGAAAATATTCTGTTTTCCATCTTTTTCAGAAACAATATAAGCTTCTGTAGCCTTATTTACAACTATATCTGTGAATGTACTGTCATCAGTCCAGAATTTACATACTAAATTTTTAGTAGTTGTAAGTTCATAAACACCCTTACCATCAAGGATATAAATATTTCCTTTAAAAGATTGATAGATGGCTTTAACATCTTGCAAATATGGTTTATCGATAAGATATAATTCATCTTCCCCTTCAACAGGTTTCATATAAAGAACAGAATCTTTATCAGAATATCCTTTAACTTCATCATTTTCTTCTACTGGAACAAAATTAAGTGCTTCGATAATATAATTATCATCGATGATTAAAAGTTTATTTTCATCAGTAATACCAAAAGTAAGTAAAGATGTAGAAACTATTTTCTTAATAACATCTGTTAATGAATATGAAATATTAGTTGTTTTATTGTATTTCTTAAGAATATCGATATGTTTAAATGTGTAGTTAGAAATATTTATCTGTAAATCTCTAACTGATAAAACAACTGTTTTCTTTCCATTAATTTCTGATTCATAATTAAGATGTATGAAAAGACCAGTTTCTGAAAGAATAAGATCCAATGATGTACCATCATTTTTAGTATCGAAACTTTCTAATTCTTCGATATCGATCTTCTGTTCAACAGTTGCAGATTCGATAGCATCATTTGTATAAGTATTTGTAGAATTATTATATCTCAAAAACTTATAATAAATAGAACCATTTCTTGAATTTGAAACAAGAATTATTTTTCCAGGTTCAAATTCAATGAATTTATTTTTCTGAATGAAATTAATATCAGATGTACTTACATGGAATTCACCAAATATTGTAGTATTAATATTTGATGTAGAATAGTTAAACATGTAAAGACGTGAAATTTTACGTCCGTTTAATTCAGAACCAACTTGTACAATAATTTCATTTGTACTCATCAACTGAACATCTTCGACATTTACTCCAAGATCAGTATATTCTGTAAAATTACTTCTAGGATAAACGTAACAATGATTAGAATTGTCACCAATAAATGTGTAAGAACCTACATCTTTTACAAAGAATCCATCAGTTGTAAGTTTATCATAAACTGTAGCATTATCCATAGAAATATTATCTATAGAGAATTTATCAATAGCTGGTATAATATAAACCTTACTATGTTCAGTATCAACGATAAATACTTTTTGCTGATTTCCCGAATAGAATACTTTATCAAATTTAACGGCTTCAATTCCAGATTTAAGAAGATTGAAATTATCAATAACCTGTTTATTTGATTCTACATAAGTTTTCTGAAGTAAATATTTATAAGGATTGATGTTTCCAATACAAATAAGTAAATCATTTCTTGATGCTATGCGGAAATAAATATCGAAAACAGGTCCGATTTCATTTTTCAAAGAAATCTTATCTTCAATATTAGATTTCTTTACATCGATAGCATATTCATCTACAACATTACCAGTATTATCAGCATTTTCAACAATAGCTTTAACAATGATTTCATCAGGAGCATTAACAGGATCGTGACGGATAATAAAGAAACGTCCATAGAATACTCTATTAATTTTAGTAGTAGGTTCTCTATAAACATCACCATCAACAATTTTTACAATATCTGGGAACTGAGAATAAGTAAATGCGAACTCAATAATCTTAAGATGCTCAATATCATCCATATGAATATTAAATGCATGAACTTTATCGTCGTTATTAATATCAGTATTATTATAAAAACGAAGTGCTTGATCTTTAAAACTAATATCGATAGTTTTATTGATAAAATCATAAGTTTTATATTTTGTTTCGGAGCGATTGTTTTTAAAAGTTGTAATAGATGGATGTGATCCAGTTCTAACTATTCCAGAATCTACTAACTGTGTTACATCAACAGCAGTATTATCGATTTGGTTATGTACATCTTTTACATATTCTTCTACACCGTTTTCACCAACCATCTTTTGAGTTACAAAACCTAATTTTTCATTCATTTCAGCAATGAGTTCATCAAGTTTTTTATTTGTTTCATCAAGAGTAGTTTGAACGGTATTATCTGCGAATATTTTACGAGCTTTTTCAGTTACTTCTACCTCATAATTTTTACGAACGTAGAGTAAATTGTTCTCATCAAAAGAGTTCTCATTCATAATATATACTCCTTTACATAATTATCAATGTTATATCTAAATGTCAAAACGTAATTATAAAAAAAGATGGCTATAAAAGCCATCTTTTTACGAAATTTTTTTCAAATACTTGATATATTCCTTCCTATCTGGAGTATCAATAGGAATTTGATCTTCTATATATTCGTTTAATTTGTTTTGACTTTTTAACTCTTTCATATATGCTTCATGTTTATTAGGATTAGTATAAATATAAATATGCTCTAATTTAAATGTAACTAGTTTTGAATTTTTAAGAATCTCAAAATAAAGATATCCATCTTCATTTCTAATAAATTTATTTAAAAATGGTATAGATTCAAATGTTTTTAAAACTGTTTTACGTTTAAATAATTTATTCCATAATCCGAGATTTGTCCAACTCATAACAGATTTAATGTTATGAATATCTCTGATATACATACCTTCAAAACCAAAATATCTAAAAACATATGTATTAATAATCTTATCTCCAAAATCATAACAATATTCATAAGCAGAAATATCTTCATCAATAGTAGGTAATCTTATTATATCATATAACTTATCATCTATATCTATAAACCAAATATAATCTCCAATAGCATTTAAAACTCCACTTCTTCTAGCTTCAAATGTACCTACATTATCAAACAATTCATGACTTCGTACCAATTTATATTGTGACGAAATACTAATATCTTCAGTTTTATCATTTCTATCATCAACAAATATAACTTCTTTATTAAATGTTAATTTATTTAATTCTTTAATAATATTTGGTATTTTATCATAATCATTATCATAAAAAGGAATAATTATACTTATTAACAATTTTAAACTCCTTAAAAATGAGACGTACGAAATAATGAATTCGTACGTCTTTAATAATTTATTAAGATTTAAAAGAATCTAAAAATGCTAATATTTCTTTCGAAACATTAGCTTCATCTTTCTCTAATATAGTTTTAAATTCTTCAATATCTTCTTCATTAAAAAATTCATTTACCAATACTGCACCAAAGGTAGCTTTTTCATTTTTATTGATATTAAATCTATCATTACAATAATTATTTTTCATCTTGATTGTACAAATAATACTATTGTAATATTTAAAACTTTTCATATATTTTAAAGCAGCTGTAATTAAATACAAATTTGAAAATTTATTAAAATTATTTATTGTATTAAATTTTTCATAAATAGATTTTATATAATCAGCTTTAAAAATGAAATTATCGATAAATGGATTTAAATATTTTTTAATAATATGTCTTGTAGCGAATGGATTCAGTTTTGTATAATCCTGATCTTCCACATTTCCAAAATTATTGTAATTATATGTAGAAAACACCGATCTATTATTTTCTTTAAAATATGATAAATTAAATAACGATACATCATAATCTAACATATTTTCAGTTAAATTAACAATTGATACATTATCAGTTGAATCTAAAAACCAAACTAGATCCCCTGTAGATTTCTTCAAACCTTTTCGTCTAGATTCAAAAATACCTATAGGTTTTTTATTAATGATAAATTTCCAATTATTATCTTTAAGTTCTTTATAACAATTAAAAGTTTCTGGTTTAAATTGTGTATCAGAAACTAAAATTATTTCTTTTTCACAATTTTTTACAAAACAATCTATTGCCGAATTTAAAGAATATAATGTAATTTCAGTCGGTTCTATTATCGGAATTATTATAGAAAGTTTCATTTAAATTATACTCCTTTGTACCATATTCTATATTATCTCTAATATATTTATTTATAATATCAAATTTAAAATTTTTATCAACGAATATTATAATTGGTGTTATAATACTTTCATCAGGATTTATTATATTGAAAGTATAGTTAGTTAAAATATCATGTAAATCGATTGTTATATTTTTCGGAAGTTCATAATTAATAGATAATACATCTTTTTTAACAATAATATCTTTATTAGAATATTTTATAAATGATGATATATCTACATACTTTTGATTCGATAAGCCTAATTCAGAACAAAAGGTTCCTATACAAATATCATACATAGATGATAATGTATAGGAACCATTAGTTTGTTCAGAATAAATAATTAATTTTGTTAATCCGTTAGAAATCATTTATACCACAAGTACTACTATAAGGATATATAATTAACCAACGCTTACAGGATTGATCAAAGGTACATCTGTTACAGTTCCAGGATCTACATTGATAGTACCTGGGGTTAAATCCACATATACTCCACCACTAACGATGACTACAGTTGCTTCATTCCACCAATCAAAAACCTGACGTGGAGAAGCTGATGGCGCAAATTCACCTTTGTATGTATAGTCGCTTGACCTGAAGTATACAGATGTTGATTTACCACCATGTGAACAAGTAATAGTATCAGTACTATCATAACCTGTCCAGTCATATTTTACACCACCAATCAATGTGTAATGCGAAATACCATCGAACCACATTTGCTCGTCAACTGTAGTATTAACTTTTAAACCATAAATAGTAGCATGCATACTAATTCTAAAATAACAACTACCTTGATTTCCATTTAGAGAACCTTTATTTAAAAGTGAAACGTCGGTAATAGTTCCAGCAACAGCCGTACCATTAAGATATGGCATTCCTTGTAAATAAGGATTACTATCATCATAGTATACCCATAAGTCAGTATTGGCTTTAAGTCTAAACATATTTATTCTAAAAATACCTTCATAACCATCCGGGGTAGCTATTACATCAAGTGGTACATTGTAAATAATATATTTATCATTACTATCACATACTTTATTAATGACATAAGTATCAGATGTAGTATAAGCACCATTAGAATATTTACCAAAA
>OCVV010873547.1_pt1 | contig 20330 bp, 40 predicted proteins | sample 1539721 | NCBI WGS metagenome assembly OCVV01 (sample SAMN02144230, study PRJEB22623) | gut metagenome | biome: sheep rumen | host: Ovis aries | place: New Zealand
CCTTACGTCATAATCCTTATCTTTATGATCTTGATATGGACGATAATGGCAATGTCCCAATAGAACAGTTAATTAGCGGGATTAACAGAAATGGAGAACAGAATAGAGAAATATCACTAGAAGATATCAGGACTATTATGGAATGTTCTGATAAGAAGAGATGGGAAATCTGTGATAATAAAATAAGAGCATTATACGGGCATTCAATTTCTATTGATAAAATGATAGGGAATCCACCTAATGTTTTATATCATGGTACGTCACATAAGAGTGTTACTTCCATAATGGAACAAGGATTACTACCTATGGAACGTCATTATGTACACCTGTCTACAGATAAGGAAACTGCAATTATTGTTGGTAAAAGGAGGGATACTAATCCTGTTATTTTATCTGTGGATACCTTAGAAGCTATGCGAGATGGTATTCATTTTTATATAGGAAATGATACTGTGTGGTTAAGTGATGTAATACCGCCAAAATATTTATCCATCTGTAATTATATATTGGTATAAACCTAACTAGGAGAATAAGTCATGGCAGGAATAGATAAAATATACCTCACTAATTACAACGAATATAAATATTTAGAACAATTCTGCGATAAGTATAATCCAGAGTTCTTTAAAAAGCATAAGTATTACCTGTCATGCGGTTTGTATGATGATATAACACCAGACAAGTTTAAGGATGGTGAAGAACATCCGATTTCCAACTTTAGTACCGAGGCAGATGTCTTTATTATTCAGCATTTATCTGATACTGACTTTAAAGAAATGCCTAGTGTAGTTGCTAGACTTAAAGAACAATATGATGACTTTGACCTCATAAGACAGCATAAATCAGAATATGACACTTATCAGATAGACCGTTCTGGTTGTAAAGTAAAACTTATAGAAAGCTCATGCAATAAGACGTTGCGGCATATTAAAAGAGAACAGTGGGAACAAGTTTGGATAGATGTTTATTCCAATAGAAAAGATTTTTATAAATACTGGCTTTGGTTCGACTATTTCAGCAAAACAATTTTCCAGAGACACTTAGGTTGCAAATACTATAAGCATTTGGATGATGGCGATGGGTATTATGACCAATTTTTACACAACAAATCAATGCGTCAAGTATGCAGATATATTACACAAGTAAGACTTAAACGAGGCTTTGACATAAGTGTGCATTGCCGCAATTATCAAAGGGACAGCAATGGTGAAATCATAGGAATTACGGCTGAAGCAGATTATCTGTTTAAGGTTGTGTGATGTAAAGGAGGTTTTATGAAGCACAAGGTTGTATATAATAATGATTTCGGTGGATATGCTCTTTCAGACAAAGCTATTAACTGGCTAGAAGAACATGGCTCAGAAAGAACTAAGAAGTTTATAGCTCAAAAGAGAATAGAAGCTAATGCGAAAATAATGGATTATGTTTCTAAAGTGCGCGGAACAGCAAATAGTACCAGAAAGTTCTACATAATGGATGCTGTTAGAAGTTTCTTAAAAAGGCATGATCCAGATCTGGTTGCCGTTGTAGAAGCTCTAGGTAAAGATGTTAATGGTACGTTCTCTAGTTTAGCTATTGAAGAAATAGATGGAGATATGTATAACATTGAGGAATATGATGGTAAAGAAACAGTCGTAACTCCAGAGGATATTTGTTGGACAGTTATATCATATAAGTAGAATATAAGGACTAAACCATGAAATGGAACTATATAAAAGATGGGATGTTACCGAAAGACTGTGAGCTTGTTGTTGGAATTATCTGTTGGAGAGGATTTGAGTATGTTTATTCTTTGGAATACAGAAGTGTGACGAGAGCATTTATTGTTAAAAGTGCAGAAAGAGGTTATGATGAATATCTCAAAGAAGATCAGGTAAAAGCGTGGTGTTCATTTTCTGAAATATATTCTGATTTTGAGGATAAAGAAAAATTAAGGAATTTGTTCTCAGCATCTCAAAAAGAAGTTCACCATCCTGTTTATGGGGTCGATCATGGAAGACAATTTTGATTTTATAAAAGAGCAAATAAGGAATTTCATCACACACTGTCTTGGTTTCCAGCCAGAGGATATGACGGGTGGTGAGTTTGCAAATGAGTTCACATGGAAAACGAATAAGTCTGAATTTAGGATAATATTTTATTATGGATGTACTTGGCGAAAAGAACCAAACTTTTTCGATTATTATATAGAAATTGGTGACGAAAAATCATCAGGGAATTATCTTTTGAGTTCTCAGTTTCTATGTGCGGATGAAGATGCTATTTCTAAAATCATCCAGCCATTCAAAAATACTGTTGAGAATAGGAAAACACTTAATGTCACATCTAACAGAGAATCAAAACCATTTACAAACAGATATTATGTAATACAGGCTTTTAAAGATTGTCATTGGAGCGACGTTTTGTTTAGTCGTGGAAATATATGTACAGCCAATAAAAAGGCGCGGCATTATAGAAACCAAAACAACTGTGAAACCCGTGTGGTAGAGATACGAGAGAATGTTTCATATTCATATGAGTATGAAGTAACAAACAAGTATGATAGGAACAAGGAGAAGGAATAATGAATAAAGAATACGTTATGAACACTATCGGTGAAGCATTACTCACTGGTAGATCTGGTTTAAGTTACTTTGTGAATGCCGTTCCTAGCATGGAATATAATTTAGGAAAATATCACGAAACTGGTGATATTGAATATCTTGATAATTTCTTGAAGATGTCTAAGAGATATTTGAGGGCGGTGGAAAGTGTTAGAGACTCTTACCATCAGTTAGATGATTTGTTCAGAGCATTAAGGGATTTAGGAAATGAAGGTACAGGAATTGATGAATATTCTAAAAACACTTGACCCAGATAGTGAGGTGTTACTTGAGGCTTGGCATGAAGAATATATACAATATGAGCATTGCTTTAACCCTAAATTAGTAGAACTGGATGATAAATATTATTGTGTAGATGAGGATACAGGTGATTTTATTATCTCTGGTTATTTAGATGACGAAGATGAGGATAAAATAGACTATTACAAGCGGGATTGGTATAAGGATAAAGGAAATGAAAAGGAAATTAAGCAATGAAAATAAAAGAGTTGATTGAGATTCTAAGTAGGTATAATCCAGAAATGGATGTTAAACTTTCTGGGACAGTGTATGCTGGTATTGACAAATACGATTGGTCTTGTGAGGTTGTTGAAGAAGATTTGAAAGAATCTGATATTAGCACCCATGACAACTACATAGAGCTATACTTCTGTGAGAAGTATAAACCATTTGGAGAATAAGGAGAACAAACAATGATTGCAGAAGAACTCATTAAAAAGGCTAACGATTGTAATAAAGATGCTCATACAGCATTGAATGATTTAGATGATATGAGCATTCGTAAGTTTGTGAATGATAATAAAAATATTTTACCAAAATATGAATTATTTACATTAGATGCTCTTAATAAACATGAATTAATGTTGGCAGATGATCATGGTGACTGGCCAACATATCATGTTGCAACCTGTGAAGAAGAAACAAAGCGATATTATTCCCTAGCACATGAAATAATTAGTAAAGTTACACAGAGAGAAGAATCTGATAAATGTGTTTTAACTATATATGGAAGAAAAAATGAAACAGAAAATATTTTTGGATATGCTATAATGAAAATATTAACTTATGGAAAAGCATTAGAGTGTATCAAAGACAGTCAAACTGATTATAATGGTAACGCAAGAATAACATTTGAAGATGGGTTTAATAAATATTATAAAAATTATGGTGAAGAATATAATCAACCTTGGGATTAAGGAGAATATACTATGAAAAGACGTGTTTTAAAGAAACAAATGAGACGTGTCCTCAATAGTGAATTGCCAGTTATGTTTAAGTTATCGGCTATGCACGAATTGATAAAAGCATCACGGAAATCCAGTTGGTTTCAATTCAAAGATTTTCCTTATGTTCGATTTGACAGGTTTTCGACAACATTACATAAAGGTGTGATAACAGTGTCAGAACATAACAAGGTGGATGAAACAGGATTTAGTTCATGGCGTCAAGCTCTTATTTGTATTTGCCAACAAGCTAAACGTGTTGGTGAGTATGAAGTGCAAGGTTCTGAATATGTCGTAGATTCAGGCCATTACCGTTATCGTGTATATTTCCCTAAGATGCAGGAATAAGATATGAGAGATATTCCTATATATACAGAATTTAAAAAACCAAATTATCCAGAAATGCTAGAGCAAAACATACAGGATACTAAAATTTTAGCTAAAGCATTACTTGATGTTATGGATATGCTTTATCGTATGGGTAGCGGCGAATTTATGCTAAAAGAATATGCTGATTCGTTAATAAAGATTATAAAAGAGGAGAATTCTAATGACAATTAGCTTAGAAGAAATTGAAAAAGTAAATAGGGGATATATTTCTAAGTTAAAGAGAAAGAATAAACTTGTAAAAAATAATAAAAAAATCCCCATTAGCTGCGATTGTTGTTTGAAACCTATTTGCAATAATGAAACATATTTGAGCCAAACCCTTATTGATAAAAAAAATGGGAATATAGAATTTGCTTATTGCGAAAATTGTATTAAAGAATGTTTATCAGACAAAGAATATCAAAAGTTATATTCAGAACAAACCTTGCCAGACGATCCAAAAGAACTTTGTAAGTTATGTTTGAAATTTTATAATGATGGTCATTACGACAATGATCCAGATATACAGCATTTGTATGAGCTGTTGAAAAAATTGTACACCATTCTTAACAAGGAGAACAAACAATGAATTGGCATAAACCACCAGAAATGCCGACTAAAGACAAAACGCTTTGCTTGGTAGAGATTGTTGAACATATCAATACAGGCGAAGAATGTTTAGAAGAATTTTACTACGAAATAATGTGGTATCATTCTAATAATCATTATTTTTCTAAGCAATCAGATCCAAAAGGAATCATGGGATTAAAATCAGAAAACATCTTTCGTTGGACGGAAATCGACTAAGGAGACTGTAAAATGCTGTGTAATAACTGCGGAAAAAAGATTGAGTACGGAAGCGATGAGGCGTGCGTCTATGACGATGAAATATATTGCTGTGATGGATGTATGCTATCGCACTTAGATTATGAATTACCAGACTATTCAGACTTCACAAAAGAGGAATTTGATTCCTGTGATTACTGGTATGGAACATATAATGATGGCAGCAACCTATATTATGCGACACATTCTTTGAAAGTTCCGCCTAAATCTTGGGAGAATAAACAATGAGATGGCATACAGGTAATCCAAACACAGATAAAGATACTGTTTGTGTTGTACATAGGTCTTTTAAAGAAGAACCAAGCGATGCCGATATACAGGAACAGTATCACATTGCTATTTGGCGTAAATCTAAACAACAATTCTTTTTTCAAGAAAACCAAGCGTTGTTTATCGAGCCAGAAGAAATAAAGAGATGGTCTTATATCGAAGATGACGACGTTCTGGATGAGGAAATGTCCCTGACAGCAATCAGTGCCGCCGTATCTCATGTAAGTAATTTGTTCTCTATTCTTCTGACAGATGGAATTTGCTGCGGCAAAGAATACCGAGAACTTGTTGGATTAGATGAATTGGATATTCTGAAAAGAAAACTGTCTAAACGCATCATCGAACTGGATGATATGATCGGCAAGGATGACGATTGATGGACAACGCACTGCAAATGTATTTGGATTTCAGAAAAGAGATAGACACTTACTGTTTCCCGTTGTTAAAAGAATGGGATGATGACTAGTAGATAATTTATTAACAAATATTAACCATTATTAACCGTTATTGACAAAACAAATGATTCTATCTATAATAAAAATGAGGCTAGGTTGGCCGCCGAAAAGGTAAATCTGAGTACCCTGCCTCACCACCACCCTCTCAGATGTTATTGTTCAGAGAATAACCATGATAGTCAACAGCAAATACTCAAAACTTTTTTATTCAGATATGCTTACGCGCAGTAAGTATGATGAGCTGTATGCTGTTGCTGTTAATCTAAGAGACTTCAAAAATGAAGTCTCACAGTTAGTTAATGACAACCTGTTATATTATTTGGATTTTAACAAATTCACCTTTATAACAGAGATGCGTAAATATTTCCAAAACAAAATATCAAGTTGTTTTGATAAACAGGCGTATGACCAAGTATTCAAAGATTATCAGAATAAATTTGAAGCAATATTAAGAAAAATTCAATTTCAAAAGATAGCATTTAAAGGGTTTGAGTTATATAAACGTAATACCAAGAAGCATAAGAAAGGTGATCTAAAGAATATTCTGTTTGATAGAACACAAACTGATTTATCAATTTGCTTATCATATTTAGCACGGTATGGAAACAAAAATACACTGGAATATTTACAAAGAAAAATAGAAGAATTAAAAGAATCCACAGATAAGAAAGGAGTTAAACAAAAACAATTCTATCAGAATATTATTGATAAGTGTGCTAAGTTTGGTTTTGACCGATTGTTGAAACTAACATTATCACGTCGCAATAGAACAATCAAGCATTATTCAGAATATCCTATTGAATATAAATCGCTGACATTCAGCGGTAGAAGTCAGAAGAAAACACTTGTATCTTTTAATTCAAACTTCAACTCAGAGATAAAAGCCTTTTTTAATCTAGCAGGATTTAGCAATGATAATTTCTATATTCCTGTAAAATATGCAAAAGATTATCATGGAAGAATGAAGTCTTATTGGAAGAAAAACCATCATTACGAATATACCGTGATGTTTGACGAATATAAAAAACAAGTAAATATTATATATGTTAAGGATGGCGAACGGTGTATTCCTGAAGCAAAAGATGAAATTATAGGCATAGATGTTAATTCTAAACACAATCTTTTATCTCTGTCTAATGGTGAGACTTATGATTTCGATAGAAAGTTATTGGAAGACTTTTGTACATTATCTCTGAGAGTAGATGATCTTAAATCAAAGAATAAAAACTACGAAATAGGTAAAAGAAAACAAAGAAAGTTAGACACACTAAAGAATAAAATAAACAAATATGAAGAGAATTTAATATCAAGTGTCTGCAAGCATTTAGCAGAAGATGGTTATCATCATGTCGTTATGGAAAATCTTGATAATTCTTTTGGTAAGAATTTCGTTAGTGATGAAAATGACGTTAATTATAATCGTAGAGTAAAGTTCTTAGGCTTATCGTCTATAAAAGATAAATTTGATCATATAGGCAGGAATTATGACATTGCTGTATCGTTAGTACATAGTGCTTATACATCCAAGCAATGTCCTATATGTGGTTGTATAGATGATGATAATCGCAAATGTCAAGAAGCATTCAAGTGTGTTCAGTGCGGACATGAGGCTAACGCCGATATTAATGCAGCATTGAACATAAAAAATAGAGTGGGCATAACCGTGTTATGCCAGAAGCTCTTAAAACAGTCTGATAACGGTTCTTATTTTCCTAAACCACTTAAACATGGTAAGGTCAAAGAAGTGCTGTTATCGTGCCGTAACAATATCGTAAAAGATATGGAGAAGTCTAAATTATTAACATCTGTTAATAATTGTTAGCTTTTGTGTTTCGGCTTAAAGGGATAAAACAATGAGAAAAAACGAAATATTTTGTCATTGCTGCGATGACGAAATACAATACAGAGAAAAGGCTTGGTCTAAAAACGATGGCGAGGCGAATTGCCCTGTTTTTTGCTCACCAGACTGCTTGTGTGATTATTATGACTATTACTATAACATTCCAATTATTTCAGAATTAAAATGTGACCATTGTGGACGACAATTAATCTCGCACAATGCTTTCTGGCTAAACAACGATTTGTTTGGGGATCTTCCTGCTTTAAAATTTTGTTCTGCTAAATGTCTGTGTGAGCATTATGGCTATATTTTTGATTGGCGCGGAGAGCCTGAGTTTATCGACGACGATTGCGATAATGACTAATAGAAAAATTGTCAAAAAATTATTGACAATCTAAAACGCTTGTGATAATGTTGCGAAATAGCTGATTGAATGTTTTGATCAGCTTTATCAGAATTTGCGCGGTGCAGATTTTTAGGAGTCGATTATGCCTCGAACAAACAGTATCATCGGTCGCCAATTCGGTATGCTTACGGTGTTAAAAGAAATGAATTGGGGCGATGCCACAAAAGTTGTCATTACGCAAACATATTGCGACGTGAAACAAGACAAAGTATTTGAACGCAAACCACATTATAAACAATATTTGTGTCAGTGTGAATGTGGCAACCAAGTTATATTGGAAAGTCGAAATCTAAAATCAATGACTTCATGTGGCTGTCGGATGAAAAAGAATTTAGATTTGACTGGGATGCGATTCGGAATGTTGACAGTTCTGAACAAGGTTGATTGGAAAGCTTCTAAGACTATTGATATTGTAAAAGATTTAGGTGGCATAAAGACATGTTGTTTCTATGAAGAACAAAAAGGTCAAACATCATGGTTATGTCAGTGCGATTGTGGAAACAAAACGGTTGTAACCACTGGCAGCCTAACGAGTGAAAATACAAAATCATGTGGATGCAACAAAGAATTTAAACCTGTCGAAACAATAAAAAAGTTAAAGGAAGATTTGACTGGCAAAATCTTTGATCATCTAACAGTCGTTAAATTTGCAGGCTACGATCATTGTGGCAGTCGTCATTATCGCAAATGGCTTTGCAGATGTGATTGCGGTGCAGAAAAAGAAATAAGAGAAATTGCTTTGAAGCGAAAAGATAACGTTAAGTCATGTGGCTGTGCAAAACACAATCGGAGAAATATCAATGGATAGCAACAAACTGTATTTGTCAATAACACACTATAATGATCCAAAACAAACCATTTTTCGTAAAGTACATACTTCACGTTATGGCGCATCTGTTCCGATTTCGTTAAGATGCAAGTTAAAAGAATATAAGTATATTACTTATAAGCCAGTGCTTGTTGAAGTGTTTGAACTTGATATGCAGAACAATGTTATTATTCCGATATCCAAAGATGATATGACGCAGCCAACAGAGATGCAGATAGACACTATAAAAGGAATGTGTGAGGCTTTAAATAAGGTGTATAATGAGCCAGAAACAAGTGTGGTAGCTTCTGCTTGGATAGTTGACAACATGGAAAAATACAATAAGAAATGTGATGATGCCTTAGATAAGAATAAAACATCACCAACAGAAAAGCAGCTAAGTTATATAAAAGGAATCTGTGAGGTCTTAGAGATAGAATATAAAGAACCTAAAACAAAGGGTGAAGCTACTGTATGGTTAAATCACTTCGTTCCATTCTATAAAAGAAAATGCGATGAGAATGAATTAGAATGGGAAGCTAACAATTCAGACCTTATTGATAACTGTGGAGACTGGCAATGAAACCTTATTACGTTTGTACTTACTGCGACAAGAAATTATATGACGGTGACGAGGTTTATAAAAACGAGTACAATGAACTTTATTGTAGCATTGAATGTCTGAATCACTGTGAGAAAATCATAGTTAGTAATATTACTTGTGCAGACAGTCATTGTTATTGGGAAGATGAGGATGACGATTATATAGAACCGCCAACGAATAAACAGCTTAATCTCATAAAAGCTATTTGTGATTACATGCCTTGGATAGAGATTCCTGAAATAAAGACTAAATCCGATGCTTTCCATTGGCTGCAAATACACATACCAATGTATAAGGAACAAAAGAGTGACGATATAAGACAAAAAATAATAGGTGGCTGGTATGATCAAGATTAATTATTATGATATGACGAAAAGACATTTAGGTCTTGAACGTTGCTGGCATCTCAAAGGAATTTTCGACAACGAAACAAAAGAAGCGTGGTGCTATTCTGCAAAAGAGAAAAGAGAAACATTACAATCTTGGCGATGCAACAATGTTATAGAAATAGTTGAAGCGACGTATCTTAGAAAAGGAAAAAAAATAAAATATATGGTGGCGCACGGAACGCCAGAAAAACAAAGGAGATAAAAATGAGCGACTATCTTTCTCGTGTGTCAATGTCAAAAGATGATACTTTTGAAAAATTCTATGTAGTTTGTCAAAAAAAGAAAACACAAAGTTCTTGGTGTTGGATGCCTTGTGAACAAGTTGATGAAAATTTTAAAATAAGACAAACTTATGAAAAATATGATGACGCAAATAAAATATTTAGTTCTTTGGTTAATGATGATAAGACAAAAGAATTTGATTTTAAAATCGTTGAAGTTATTGTTGAAAGCCAAACTGTTAATGATACTTTAGGTGATATATACTCAGCAGAACGTTTGCGCGATCCATATACCATTAAAAATCATATTGATATTAGATGGCATTACGACAGTGACGGCGAAGAACCTGAGTTAGATACACCTTATATTGTTAAAACAAAAAACAAAGACGGTTGGCAGAAAACTTGTATTGCAAAGTATGTTTGCATTGACGGAATAAATATGTTTGTCTCATTGGATAATAATGAGGTTATTGCGGATAGAGTTATAGCATGGTGTTCTTTAGGTGATATTGGCACTCATTTGGATGTCGATGCGGATATTCGTTCTTATCGGCGAATGATTGATTCTAACTATGAAAAAGCATTGGAGAATAAAACATGATTATTGAAGAAGAATTTGAAAAAATGTCTTGGATTCCATTCGACTTGTCAAGAAGGATTTGTAATAATCTTTATATCCTAAAATGTTTGCCAGAAGAATTGAATTGGAAATTACCGTGAATTTAGCAGAAAGCCCACTCCATTTATGGGGTGGGATGAATGCGTTATAGCATGATAATAAATCAATTTCAATTTGAAAATTTTTGATTTTCTATCTATAATAAGATAGGCGGCTAGGGTAGCTACCGAAAAGTGAGTTTGACCTTCTCACCTGCCGCCTTAAAACAAAAAGGTCGTGTCAGTTAGGTCAGCACCATGAACTTTGATAAAAACAAGAAGATTAAGCAGACTCTTTCTGAAACACGAAAACGGCGTGAATCTCAGAAGTGCTTTGTTTTTAAAACTAAAATCAATAAGCATAAATTGAATGCTACGCAAAGAGAACAGTTGGATAGACTGTTTCTTGAAGCTAAGTGGTTTTATAACCATGCAATCAATTTTATGCAGACACACAAGCTGTCTGAACTCGACACTAAGGTTAAATCCGTTACCATACTGGATAAAAGCAAACAGCCAGTCGAAAGAAATTTCACAGCACTAAAATCATCTTATAAGCAAGGCATTAAGGATAAAATCGGTGATTCCCTTGCTGCGTTGCACCAACTAAAACTAAATGGTCACAAAGTTGGAAAGCTGAAATTTAAGAAAGAAATAAACTGTCTTAATCTCAAACAATTCGGCATCACACATAGAATTAAATCGCTACACAGAGTCGAGTTGCAAGGTTTTAAACAGAGCTTCTATGTTCATGGCTTGGAACAGTTTTATACGAACCCTAACGCAGAAATAACAACAGCACAATTAATTCGCAAAAACGGTAATTATTATATTTACTGGACTGTTTATATCAACAAGAAACACATTCCATCAGTAGAGAAAAATAATGAAAATATAGGCATCGATTTCGGGTGTTCTACGTCATTCACGCTTTCTGATGGGCGCAAAATTGACTTCAAATTGCAAGAAACTGAATCCATGCGGAAATTGCATAAAAAGATTGCCAGACAGAAGAAGGATTCTAAGCAATATAATAAGTCATGTGAACTACTAAGAAAGAAATATGATAAGCTAGGACGCAAAAAAGATGATTTCTCTTATAAATTCGTTAATCAGCTTAAACACTATAACAAAGTCGTGATTCAAGATGAAAATCTTAAAGCATGGCACAAAGGCTCACATGGAAAAGCTGTGCAACACTCCGTCTTAGGCAGAGTCAAGAATATGCTTAAACAGCAAGCTAATGTTCATGTGCTATCACGCTTTGCACCAACGACAAAGATGTGTTTTCATTGTGGTGAAGTACATAAAGAGATTATGCTTTGGGATAGAGTGTTTGAATGTGATTGTGGTGTCAGCATGGACAGAGATGTTCATGCGGCACAGTGCATGGTGTGGATGGCTGAAAACGGTTATGATAATATCAACAAAAAGAAGTCTAAGAAAAAGAAATCAAACACTGCGGGACGCGGTGATGTGGAGAAACAAACCTCTACTGTCAAAGGCTATGGTGGAAACATCATAGCCGAACCATGCTGTTTATGCGGAGACAGCAAGTTTGCTTCGATGAAGCATGAAACCCATCGGTCTTAGTGCGTACACGAAGACCATGGGTAGTTCATCTATTAGTGTAGTTAGAATTTCAGATTTCTTTGCAGTAACATTTATTCTGGATGATAGTGGAACTTATAGACAGCGTTATTGTATAGATCCTGTGCTTTTAGAAAAGTGTGTTCTTACTAAAAAAGAGGATTTTGTTGAGTTCACTAGCCTGATGAATGAAGCATTGTTTTCGGAAGAAGCTAAAAGGGACGCCATTATAAAGCGTAAAGGTCTTAAAAATGAAGATATACCACGCTTTACAATTGAGGATGACGACGAATGAGTATTGATAATATTGCAGACTATGGATATAATTTGCTGTCCAAAGAATTGTCAGATAAGGTAGATCACATACTCGCTGTGTTACACCTGTTGCCAACCAGTATGGCTTTTCATATCCCTATAATGGTGAAGCAGACAGAGTGTGGTAACTATGTTATTACTTTTAAATTTACATCAGATGGTAAAACATTCATAGAAGATGTGATGATAAGAATAGATGCTATAATAGACCTAGCTCGTTTTAAGCCCGATGCCGTAAACGAATACTTCTCTGTGATGAAAGAAGCATTGGATTATTCAGATATGCTTAGAAATAAGCATAAGTATTTAAAGGCGTTTGGTAAGGAGAATAAAAATGAATAAAAGGCAATATTTAAAACGTTTAAAGAAAGCGTTTTTGAAATACAGAAAACACAAAGGAAAAAAGTTTTATACTTTTAGAGGTGTGGATGAAAATGGAGTTTTTACTCTTTTGGGATTTACAGCAAAACCGAAGCAAAAATATTGCATGGTTTATAATGAAGAATACATAACAGAGGTTAGGCACTATTCTGGTAAAAGAGCTAATACAATGTTTAGTGTCTTTAATGGTAAGTATTAAAGTCAGCTAAAATAGATATAGGAGATGCCGCCATGCGAACCGACTTAAATATATATGGGGAAAATTACATCCAAACTATTTATATTATTTGTTTAAGATCAAAACAATTAAAAGATGATCCTAATGGATGGTTGTTTCATCATAAGTATGCAGATTTAGGAAAAGCAAAATCAGGTTTAAAAGACCTAATGAATAGAAATACTAGGTATGAATACAAGATAAGAAAATTTGTGATTAAAGGAATTGATCTTATCACAGATGAAACATTCTCGCTTATAGAGAACAGAGATACTTGTGATTGTTTCAATTGTGGAAAAACAATAGAGGCTGGGGATGAGTTAATTTTTGGCCAAACCTCAGATGAAATATATTGCTCGCATGAATGTGTCTCTCTTAATATAGATAATGAAGAATGGACTGCGTTAAGTGATCCAGACGAATATTTGCCTTGGTTTCCAGAAAAAGAAGGAGAGTAAACAATGGAAAACACAAAACTGTATAATCTAACAATAGAGCTTTCTTTCCGTGATATTTTTTGTGATAATTATGAAGTTGATAAGGAAAACAGAAAGCAGCTCTTTGAGTCTTTAGAGGATGTTATAAGGAAATTCTCAAGATATTCTGGGTATGTTGTAATTAAGAAGCAAATCTCTGAGTCTATAAATAGACCTATTAAAGAGTTACATCAAAAAGAATAGGAGAATAGTGTATGAACATTCCAACAAAAATAAAGATTCAGGCAGGTGTTAGGTATTGGGTTGATTGTAAATACTCAACAGACAATGGTGTTACATGGATAGAACAAGACGACACAGACGAGAATGATTTATTAGTTAGAAAAGTGATTCCTTGTGTTGAATTTTTAGACGAAGAACAAAACTGGTATTGGTGTTTGGTTATAGATTTTGAGACAGGAAAAATTGAGAATTGGAAAAAAGATTTTTGTATTAATACATTTTTTAAAGTTTGTGATGACGGTCGTTATCAGATTATAGGTGATAATGATAATGTTCTTTGGGATTCAGATGATGCTAATCGTCCTTATGTGCCAGAATTTTTGGAAATTAATTCATCAAATTGTGGAGATAATATTTATATTACAATAGACGGTGATGGCACTATTAAAGACTGGGATATTGCAAAGGATAGGATTTTAAATTTGATTGACAATGCAGAAGGTGAATAAACATGAACTGCGACTACAACTATATTGTAAAGTATTATCTCAAAGATGGAAATGTCGAAAGAGATAATTATGGAGATTACAGGCTATGTATTGAAACATCTAGGCTAAATTTTGAGTGCAATAAAGATATAACCGATTATTATACAATTACAGATTGTCGAAATGGTTACAAGTGTACATGCATATATGATTCTCGTAACGATAATGAGAATTTGGATCTAGCAAAAGAAATGTTATCCCAAATTATTGGAGAGTAAACAATGAAAAACACAAAGCTGTATAAGGTAACTGTTGAAATCTCTTTTTGGGATTGTGAAGGAATACACAGTCAGCTCTGTTAGAGAAATGCAGGAAAGAGAAAGAGAGATTATCAGACAAGTGGTAGAGAAAGAGAAATATTGGGAGTAGTTATGTTTGGTGAAGGATTAATAATACAAAAAGAGCATACTCAAGAGAGTTATGAGGACTTTGTTAGAACAGTAAGCAAAGCCTCTTTAGAGTACGACTATAATACTCTTTATAATGCACTCTGGCCTCACATTAAAAAAATATATAAGAAGCATTATAATGACTTAGTAAACGATATGCTATTAAATAAAATTCAGTATGAGTTAAGTCAGCTTTACAAAACAGCAACCATGTATGTGTTAGATGAGTGTATAGATGTATTTAATTTAGCTTTTAAAAGCTGCATTCATGCTGCTGAGAGATGGAATTTTGATTTAGAGGAGTATTAAATTATGTCAGGATTAAATTATAGAGACTACTACTTAGAATTAGGATTAAGCATACCTGAGTCCATACACTGTGATAAGAAGGATGTTTGGTTTCCAATAACCAGTATAGATTTACCTACATTTGAGGTAACTAGGGATAGAGTAGGTTTATTCCCTAACACATTTTTTGGCAGTGATTTAAGTAATGGTGTTGAAGAAGGGTATGAGCCGAAATTCTTTTATGATTATTACTCTGTGCCGAGAGTTAATAAAAAAGGAGACTATAAAATCCATTGCTCCATGCTTATTAAGACAGATAATGATAGAGAGATAAAACAGTGTTTAGAGACTTGGTTTCAAAAAATATGTGATAACATTTCTGTACCTTCTGTAATAAAAAAATATTATATAGATAATGGTGATATTATGTTAGAAGAAATAAAGTGTACTAAGACTTTTATCAGCAACTTCAAAGAAGGCTTTACGTGTGGTGAGACATACTCTAAGTGTGGTGAGAAATACATAGATTTCACTTTTATGTGTGATGAAATGATTGAAAATACTATATAAGGAAAGCCGTCATGAATAATGATCTTGAAATGTATTTGAAAGAAGGCAAATTGCCGCTATGTTCTCATTGTCACAAAAGAGATAGCGTAAAAGCCGCATTGAAGTGGTGGTGTAATGACCCTTATCTTGAATGGCTTTGTGACGATTGCTTGGATAGTGGCGAACACATTCTTACGAAAGAATCAGTTTGTATGCATTGTAAAAAGCCTTTCAGGAGCAATATTTATATTGCCGACCCTGTTATTATGCTTTGCTCGAAGAAATGTGCAAAAGAAAGCGGTGAGCTAGATGATCTGGATAATTATATCCACATCACAAAAGATTCTGTTTGCCCAAACTGCAAAAAACCTTTTAATAGAGATGATTTGTATTTTCATGATGAGAATGTTTATTGCTCTAAGGAATGCGCTAACGAGTACGAAGGATATAGAGATATTGAATATTGGAACGAGTGTGCAGAAAAATTTGAAAGTACTTTTGGAAAAAAAATACAGTTTTCTTAATGGAGCGTGAACAATGTGTAATTGGCACAAGTTTTCAGACGAACAAATACCAAAATAATTATCTTTTAAGCCAATTGTTATGAACTACCAACGGGCTGAAGCCACGTTGGTTTCATGCTTCACAGAAACAAACTTGCTGTCGCCGCAATATGCACAGCATGGGTCGGCTATGGTGTTTCCACCATAGCTTTTGACAGTAGAGGTCTGTTTCTCCGCATCACCGCGTTCCGCAGTGTTTGTTTTCTTTTTTTTAGACTTCTTGTTGACATTCTCATAACCGTTATCAGCCATCCAGACCATGCACTGTGCCGCATGAACATCTCTGTCCATACTGACACCACAATCGCATTCAAACACACGATCCCAAAGCATTATGTCTTTGTGGATTTCACCGCAATTAAAGCACATCTTTGTTGTCGGTGTAAAGCGTGATAGCACATGAACATTAGCTTGCTGTTTAAGCATGTTTTTAACTCTACCTAAGACAGAGTGTTGCACAGCTTTTCCATGCGATCCTTTATGCCATGCTTTAATATTCTCATCTTGAATTACGACTTTGTTATAGTGTTTAAGCTGATTAACGAATTTGTATGAGAAATCATTTTTAATTCTGCCTAACTTGTCGTATTTCTTTCTTAACAGTTCACATGACTTATCATATTGCTTAGAATCCTTTTTTTGTCTAGCGATCTTTTTATGCAATTTACGCATGGATTCAGTTTCTTGCAGTTTGAAGTCAATCTTGCGTCCGTCAGAAAGCGTGAATGACGTGGCACACCCGAAGTCAATTCCTATTGTTTCATTGTTTTTCTCCACTGATGGAATATATTTTTTGTCAATATAGACAGTCCAGTGAATATAATAGTCACCGTTTTTGCGAATTAGCTGTGCCGTTGTTATTTCAGCGTTAGGGTTCGTGTAAAATTGTTCCAATCCGTGAATATAGAAGCTCTGTTTAAAGCCTTGCAGTTCGATCCTGTGCAATGATTTAATTCTGTGTGTTACGCCAAACTGTTTGAGATTAAGACAGTTTATTTCTTTCTTAAATTTTAGTTTACCAACCTTGTGTCCATTCACTTTAAGTTGATGCAGTGCGTTTAATGAATCACCGAGCTTATCCTTAATGCCTTGCTTATATGATGATTTCAATGCAGTGAGTTCATGTTCGACAGGTTGTTTGTTTTTATTGTATGTAGTGACAGTTTTAACCTTAGTGTCAAGCTCAGACAGCTTATGCGTTTCCATGAAATTGATTGCATAGTTATAGAACCACTTGCCTTCAACAAACAATCGTTCAAGTTGTTCTTTCTGAACAGCGTTTAGCTTATGTTTGTTTATCTTTGTTTTATAGACAAAGCATTTCTGAGATTCGCGTCTTTTGCGAGTTTCAGCTAATGTCTGTTTTATCTTAATATTTTTGTTAATCATGGTGCTGACCTATGACACAACCTTTTTGTTTTAAGGCGGCAGGTGAGAAGGTCAAAACTCACTTTTCGACTCGCGACAATCTAGCCACCTATAATAGTATAGATAGAAACATAAAATTTTTTTCAAATTGAAATTGTTTTTATATCATGCTATAATGCATTCATCCCACCCCATGAATGGAGTGGGCTTTCTGCTAGATTCACGGTAAAACGAACAAGCTGCGATAAAGATGTTGTCTATCCGTTCAAAGACGGGTATTTTGTTTCATGGCATCTTTGCAATGATCCTATGGTGTCGTACAAAGAAAGCCAGAGCGACATAGAATACTGGATTAGTGTCGATGAGTTAGTCGATTGAGAACAAACAATAAACATTATGGAGCAATAATCATGTCTTTAAACATTGAATTTAGAGCTACTTCTAAACTTGATTCTCGTTATGTTAGGTATCTTGGGGATATAGAAAATTCTAGCTCTCTTAGTTATATGGGAAATATTGGTAAAGTATTAGAGTCTAGTTTTCTTTTCACATATTTCGGTATAGTTGTTGATGATAAACATAACTGTATTATTAATGTAACGCAAGATCAGATTCAAAAACTAGAAAATGTTTTAAAAAAAGAACTAAGTAGTTATGATCGTTCTATGTTTCACGAATCACCAGACAACCATAAACTGCTTTTTAATAATTCGCTTTGTAAATACAATCATAATTCTAGGTTTCTTGAATATAATTGTGATTACTGGGAATGTATGCGATTATTATATAGGTGTGTTAAAGATATTAACAAAGGTATATGCTTTGATTGGAACAAAGATATACTTGAAATAATTTTCTCATGGTAGAAGTAGAAATAATTTAAAGGTAAACATAATGAAGTGGAAATACACAAAGAACAACGACATTCCAGAATCATACACAATGTGCTTCTGCGATATGCAAGATCATTATGAGGTTTTGTGTTGGGAATCGAACAAAACATATAGTAGGTGGTGTCTTAATACGCCTGATAATGAGTTCTATTATGAACTGATAGACGTAATACGTTGGGTGTATATTGAGGAATTAGAAAAGACCCTAGCGGACTAAAGGAGTGCTTATGCCATCTTATTATTCTATAAATGAGCAATTAGAGAAAATAAAGAATGAATCTGATTATAGGGTAAAGGTGGATATTGCTGTGGACACTCTTATTTTAGTTTACAAAGAGCAAGATCGTCTGCGTACACATCCCTATAATGATCCACATATAGCGAACTTGTCTTGTGAAGGTTATAAACAAGTAATGGCAGATATATTTCAGTTTGGTTGGGATGAGGAAAAGAAAGTTTGTGATGCGTTAGAATTAACGGATTCCAAAAAGAGAACGTGGTTATGTGAGATGGCTAAAGAGAAAATGGCAACTACATGGCCGTCGTTCATTTCTACTGCAAAATGGCAATGGAAGCATGTTAGTGCTTTCGGAAAATTTTGGGACATAAACGAGATATAGTAAAAATCATGAAGTGCCGTCTATGTAATAAAGAAATAAGATCTGGCGAACCGATTGTAGTAGATCCATATACTGGGGATGTATATTGTGATCCGCTGTGCGCCAAAAATGATTTCTTTGGTGGAGTAGAATCCCCTTGTATCACACTTGAATCTGTCATGTCTGGCTATGGTTTGAAGTGGATAACAAAGAACAATCCAGAATATCATTGTTACGAAACTGGAAATTTTTCAGACTGTGAAAGTGAACATGGAGAATAAACAATGGTAAATGATGAGTATAAGCCACTGACTGTTAGTGAGTTAATCGAGGTATTAAAGCAATTTAACCCCGACAAAGAGGTGCAAATTACTTATATGGTAGGCTTTAAAAAATACATACACCCGATTGTTAATGCTAGAATAGAAGATAACAAGGCTGTTGAAATAGACATTACCATGAACTAATATAGGAAAACAACCATGCCTAGTTACCAAATACAAACATCTATAACTTATACAGAGAACTGCTGCACTTATCATCTTAAACCAGAATTAAGAAATTTGGACGAAGATGAAGCTATATTTCGTCTTAAATTAGCAGTTGAACGATACGAGAATCAACTAAGTCAACAAATATATAATCAACTACCAACCCCCTGAAGGGAGTTGGTTTGCGACTGTCCAGTGGCAGCGGCTTGTGCCGCTGCACCTTTTTTCTTTCGTTTTTTAGCTTTTTGCTTTGAATCGAAAGTGACGTTGCATTTGGGGCTGGTTGACAACAGCCCAAGATCGCAAACTTGCTTGCGACCTTCTGCATCAGCAGGTTTATACATATCACCTAAATAAGCTAAATTCATTGCTCCAATTCTGTCATCATTAGACCGATAACCACAATGTTTGCACACAAATATGTGCTTGCGTTTGTTGCGGTTTCCAGAATGCACATGACCGCATATTGGACAACGCTGACTGCTATATTCGGGTGACACCTTTATCACACAATGTCCATCGCGCTCTGCCTTATATTTCAGTTTCATCTCTAAATCATAATAAGCCCAACTAACTTGCATATAACGATCTTTTCGTTTGACTCTTTCAGTCGCGCTTCTAACATTTGAGAGATCTTCCAAAACGAACAGAGATGACGGTTTAGCGTTTTGAATGAGTGCCTTCGACACGCAGTGATTGACATCGCGCATCCAACGGTTTTCTCTTTTTCCAATTAGTTTTAGCCGTCTTCGAGATGAAGGTGTGTGCTTGGTTTGGAGTTGTGTT
>OCVV011353282.1_pt1 | contig 20328 bp, 18 predicted proteins | sample 1539721 | NCBI WGS metagenome assembly OCVV01 (sample SAMN02144230, study PRJEB22623) | gut metagenome | biome: sheep rumen | host: Ovis aries | place: New Zealand
GGACATTTTGCAGAACTTGAAACAGAATGTTTTAACGCATACAAAAGTGAGCTTGTCTTTACAGGAGTTGCAAAACATACCGGAACTGCTCGACCTAATATGGTAAATGCAGTGTGTATGGCTTCAGCATTTGTGCAAGCGCTTCCTCGTCACCAGATGCCAGAAACAACTGATGGCTACATGGGCTTTTATGCACCACTTACTATAAAGGGAACAATAGAGCAGGCAACCGTAACGCTTTTACTAAGAGACTTTTCTTCAGACGAAATGGAAAAAAGAAAAGCTTTAGTTCAACAACTTGCAGATGCAACAGCAGCTTCTTTTGGGGGAACAGTAACGGTCACTCACACTCAGCAGTATGTTAACATGAAAGCAGTTCTTGACCAGCACCCCTTAGTGGTAGACAATTTAGTAAAGGCTTACCAAGCAGCTGGTGTCGAAGCACACTTTATGCCTATACGAGGTGGCACTGACGGTTCACGACTTACTGAACTAGGTAAACCTACTCCCAACATTTTTACGGGAGGACACAACTTTCACTCGCGTTATGAATGGGCAAGTTTTGGTTCCATGTTATATGCAACACAAATTCTTATTGAACTGTGTGCTGTTTGGGCACAGTCAGAGAGGTAATAATGTACGAATATCATATTGAAGGCGGATTTCCCATCAAGGGAACTGTTCAAGCAAGTGGAAATAAAAATGCAGCCCTTCCCTGTATTGCAGCATCACTGTTAACTTCAGAGAAAGTTATTCTCAAAAACATTCCTGACATAGAAGACACTGGCGTAATGCTTGAAATTCTAAAAGCATTGGGAGCAGAAGTAGAAAACACTGCCCCCCACGAATGGAGTATTTGCTGTAAAGACATTAAGCGAAATGACATTCCCCCAGAACTGAGCAAAAGAATTCGTGCTTCTATTTTGTTTGCCGGTCCACTGGTTGCTCGTACCGGAAAAGCAATTATGCCTCCTCCAGGTGGTGATGTTATAGGACGCAGACGTTTGGACACACACTTTCTTGCACTCACTGAACTTGGTGCTCGCGTTACCACAGAAGGCAAGTTTGAGTTTAGCGCAAATAAACTGGTGGGTACCGACATCTTTTTGGACGAAGCTTCAGTAACTGCAACCGAAAACGCAGTTATGGCAGCGGTTCTTGCAGAAGGTAGAACAGACATTACCAATGCAGCAAGTGAACCCCATGTGCAAGACTTATGCAACATGCTTAATGCTATGGGCGCAAAAATTAGCGGTGTGGGTAGTAACATTCTTCACATTGATGGCGTAAAAAAATTAGGTTCAACAGAATATGCAATTGGACCTGACTTTATGGAAATAGGTTCATTCATTGGACTTGCAGCAGCAACTCGTGGTTCAGTAACTATTACTGGAGTTCGCGAAAGAGACATGAGACCTTTGCGCATTTCTTATGGAAAGCTGGGCATTCGTTGGGAAATTGAAGACGATGTGCTTACGGTAAGCTCTGCTCAAGAAATGAAAGTTAATACTGATTTAGGAGGAATGATTCCTAAAATTGATGACTCTCCTTGGCCCGGATTCCCGCCGGATTTAACAAGCATTATGACTGTTGTTGCAACACAAGTCGAAGGAACCGTTCTTATCTTTGAGAAGATGTTTGAAAGCCGCATGTTCTTTGTTGATAAACTTATTAACATGGGAGCCCGCATTACTTTGTGCGATCCACACAGAGCTGTTGTAACAGGTCCAAGCACTTTGCACGGAGACCACTTAGTGTCGCCCGATGTGCGCGCAGGTATGGCAATGGTTATTGCAGCTATGGCCGCTCACGGAGAAAGTGTTATAAGTAATGTCTACCAAATAGAACGAGGCTACGAACATTTGGTAGAACGCTTACAGGCACTGGGCGCTCACATTACTCGAGTAGATATCAATTAAAATTAGTTTGCGTGACGGGCTAAGAAGGCAATTGATACAATAAAAAGTATCAGTACGTTCAGTCCAAGCGCAACAAAAATTGCCGCAGAACCAAACATTCCCACCACAAGATAATTTGTAATTGTGTACAAATAAGACATAATATCCATTGCAATAGTTATCATGCCTGTTATGAGGGGGAACATAAAGACCCAGCCAAATTTAAAAGGAGAACGGTCATCGCTTATGCGGTAGTTCCATGCAAACATTGCAGTAAACACTACCATAATCAGAATAAAGAATGCATACATAAGACGACTTACATAAGACTGATTGTACACTTCTTTTGCAAAGCCATAGGCTTCTGCTTGGGGAACAAAAGAATGCAGTGTTAACAGCTGCATTGCATCTGCACCGGAAGAAGCATGTGTCACTACATCAAAGTCATCATAATCCATAGGCAAGAACAAATAGGTTGTCTCTGGAGGAAGTTCAGAAGAAGTTACTGTTGTTACTGTTTGTTCTGGAATATGCATACCGTTTGCATCTGCTATGTTTTGAGGAAGTCCTGTCTCTTCATACAGATACTGAGGTTTACTAACAATACCTTCTGTAATGCGATCTACTGACTGTAATTGAATGTAAGGAATAGTGCGCCAGTATTTTTGAACTCCCAAAGAAGCTCGTGTCGTTTCGTCTAAAACGCTTACTGGCAGTGCCATTGCTTTAGCAAAAGGAACAGAAATTGTGCGTACAAATTTTCCTCGCGAATCGTACTGTGTTATGCTTAATCCATCAAAGTAACGAACATAACTACCTGTCTGCTTGAGCGTTACCGATCCACGAATACTTATAACCAGTTTATCGCCACTGGGATAAGAGAGCGTAAAGTAAATGTTGTGTGCATCTTCTTGAAGACGCAAATCTTGTGTTTCATCAATAAAGAAGTATTCACTTTCAACACGTTCTTTTGCAATCGCAAGATATCGAACTACATCTGGGTCACTCGCATGTTCTGCAGAAGAGCGACTTAATCCGGTAAATATGTAGTAGGCTTTTAAATTGTCTCCACTGTTTAGAGCCGCATAACCTTCTTTTTTTGTTGCGTAGTAGTTCTTTTCATCTTCGTTGTTAAAACCAGAAGGATTACTCAAATGGTTCCATGCAAGATTTGCTGCATCTTGAGCACGACTTAAGTTGGTGTCGGTTCCGCTACAGGCTTGCATTGCAAGAGTTGCCCAGTAATGAGCGTTAAACCATTCTTCTTTTGCGGCAGCAGCATCAGATTTGTCTAGCAACTCTTTTACCGTATACACAGTGTCTGATCGGTAAATAGGCATGTCTACATGTTCAACTGTTTCAGGATACGTTATTGCATTTTCATGAACACGTTCAAGAGTGTCGCTTGTTTCTTTAACCATACGTAATGCATCTTCGTCTGTAGGTGCAACTTTTTGTGCAAGCACTGCATACTGCCAAGAAAGCAGAGGCTTACCTTCAATCTGAAACTTTCGCGCAAAGAATAAATTTTTTGCAAGTTCATCGGGGGCTTCACACACACTTTGCAAATGACCTTCTACTAAAGGCAGAAAAATTTCTTTGTTAAGAGTAAGAGCAGCGGCAATAACAATACCTACAAGGAGCACTTTCTTAAAGCGTTCAAACATTGCAGACGAAAATCGTGCTACATTGACGTTTTCTCCAATACGCCAATCAACAGTACAACCTGCAATAAAACCAGTGAGTGTTATTGGTGCAAGTAAAAACAAAAACCACTTTAATGCTCTAAAAAAAGTAAAACTCTTTTCTGCACCAGGAAGCAGCTGAGGTATGTTCCCCCAGAAAAAAGAAATAGCAATACATGCTACAAAAATTAAAACAGTGTATACAGACATTATGCCAAAGATTCGTTTCATATTGTTGCCCCCATAGTAGCGTGAGCTTTTTTGTTACGGGCAGCGCTAATTATTCCCACAAGTAAGAAGACGAGGGCAACAAACAAATTCAACAACACTTGAAGCGGATTTTGTATAAAGGTCAGTTTTCTAAACCAAGTAGCAACCACTTGCGAAGGACCTGCAAGTACATCGGTTACCACAAGCAGATAGTTATACACAATAATTCCCACCGAAGCATAGAGAATTGCATTCATGTTTAAAAGACGCCACTTTGACACTTTGTACAAACCTAAAACAGAACAGAGCGCAATTCCCATAGAAGCATAAAAAGCCCACGTTACATAACCTGCATCGTTAGCACGGAAGGCCCCCATAGCAAGACCTTTATACCAAGAAAGCATGCGTCTCATCAACGAGGGCATTTCAACGGTTTCGCCAATAAGTGAATCAGAAAAACCGCCACTTGCACGAGGTAGTTGAACATCACTAAATGTATAGACTTGCTGAACATCGTTATTCTTTTCAAAGACTAAACCTTGAGCGTTGTTTGCTGAATCTACTCCTGAATAGTAAAAGACATAAGGTTCTGCTTCTCTAAAAAAACCGGGCGACAAAATACTTTCAGAAACTTTTACCGAACTGGCAGTAAAGTGGTTTTCTGCAAGATGAAGCACTGGCGGTAAAGCGGCATACCAAGTTGCAAGAGAAAGCACTACATAGACAATTACAGAAAGAATTTTACGCGAAGGATGACGAGTCAAATAAAAAGCCATAAGCATAATGGCAAATGCTAACACCAAAGGAAGCATGACAAGCGCACCTTCAAGAAAAAGTGTTAACGAAAACGCATGTATGGCCTGACCTGCAACTAATGTTGTACAAATGCGATACACCATGTACACAAGGGCTGCCAAAAGGGTACTTGCTATAACACAAAAGAGATAGCACAAAATCAGTTTGAAAGCTTGCTTTATGGCAGAGTTTTTAGATGATTTCATACTATAAATTGTAACACCTAACAGGCGTTTTGTCGAGAAGACTTACTCTTTTGGAGAAATTCACGCACAAGTTTTCCACAGGCGTTTTACTGCTATAAATACAAGGGTTATACACAGAGCGTCTAACTCTAGATAATATGAAGAATTGCAAAAATCCTATACGCTCGTATAAATCGTTGTATTATATAGAATTAAAAATGTCAATATGTTTTTAAAAAATTTTTTCACTTTTTTTGAGGGATTTTTTTACCTCTTTTTAAGAAAAGTGGCTATTTGTACCCAAATAAGCGCATGTTTTCCACAGGATGTGCACACAAGCATACCGACCGGTAGCAAAAAAAATGCCCGCAGTCAAGAGAAAGCTCTAATGACCGCAGGCATGTTATTACAAAGAACCAGTCTAACCTAAGAAGACTTGTCCTTGCTGGTTAATTGCCAAAATTGACTTACACTCAGAACAGCGGAAACGACCGCTCTTTGTTGCCTTAAGACGCTTTGAACATACGGGGCAAGAGAAAACTTTGGGGAAAACGCTTGCTTCGACAGGTGCACCCTTTTTGAAAAAGTCGATTGATTCTTCCAGTGTGTCTTTAATGTTGAAGAACTGGCTGAATCCCAAGAGCTGGAATACTTCGTGAACCTTAGGCTGAATGCTCATAAGAACAATGTCACCACCCTTTGGCTTTACTAACTTAAGGAAAGAAGTAAAAGAACCAATACCAGTTGATGACACATAGTTAAGGTTTGCACAGTTAAAGACAATATTGCAGTAATCTGCAGTAACAATCAGATTAACTTGTTTTTGAAAATAAATGGAGTTGTAAGTGTCGATGTATCCGTTCAAATAAACCAGGATGCCGTTTTCAACATCACCCAACTTTTCGAGGCTCATTTTAAGGCTGTCGTCTTTTTCGTCACTGAAGCCAGGAACTAAATCGTTGCTGCTCATATTCCTCCGTGACTTACCCAAACCAGTACGGGATGTACCCAGTAAGTCGTCACTCTACTATTTTACACAAAACTAGTGAAAGTGTCAAATAGAAATCTCCATTTTTACATTATTTGTAAAAAAACTTAAAAATTTACGTTTCCCACAGTCACTAAGTTTCCGTTCAGATGGGGATTCGTTAAAAGGCTAACTGCAGTTTCTGCTACAGAACGTGCACTGACACTCTGTTGACCTTCAGGTACTGAAGTAACAAAACCTGGCAAAACTGCATTACAGGTTATGTTATGTTCCCCATAAGAAGCTGAAACCGACTTCACTAAAACCGAAAGTCCTGTCTTTGCACCTGTGTAGGCAGCGTTTGTCTTACAGGGACGAATGGTGTCGGTTCTTGTTCCCCCGAACAATAAAATTCTGCCGTAGGAGCGCTTAAGCATACCCTTGAGGGCACGACTTACCAGTAAACCCGGAAGTGCGTAATCGTAAAGCGCAACGGTTTTCCACTCTGCAAGTGACGTTTGATGCAATGGCTTTGACACAAAAGGACCATAACTAACACAGAGTGCGCTACATTCATCTAGTTCCCCATAAAAATCATTTAGCGAGTCTGGCATATAAGAAGAGTCAGAAGCAAGTAACTGTTCTGCGGCAACCGAAAGCACACGAACGTTCGGTATGTCAAATCCACAGCGGGCTGTTCCCGTTACGGTAACCGACATTCCTCTTTGTGCAAGTAGAAGAGCAAGCTCTTTTCCAATACCACTTGTTCCGCCAAAAATAAGTGCTTTTTCTGCCATATTTGTATTGTAGCGCGAAACAGACAAACAGTATATAGTTTTTGCATGAATCTAGACAGCATTGTCATTGTTTTATGTCATCCCGAAGAAAGCCGTAACATTGGTGCTGTTTGTAGAAGCATGGCAAACAACGGTATGCACACTTTGCGCATTGTGGGAAAACGCTCAGACTATGACGATGAACGAGTACGCATTCTTGCCATACACGCCGCAAACATTTGGGAAAACGCTCAATTTTTTTCTTCAATAAAAAGTGCTACTGAAGATTGTACTGCAGTTGCAGGAACAACAAGACGACGCGGAAAAAAACGCAAGGGTAAATTACTTTTGCCAGAAGAATTTGTTTCTCTAACTTCGAAAACAAATGCAAAGACAGCTGTTGTTTTTGGAAACGAACGCACCGGTCTTACCGATTCAGAACTTTTGCAATGCACGGTGGGAGTAACTATTCCTTCAAGTGATGAATTTGCTTCTCTTAATTTAAGTCATGCGGTTCATGTTATATGCTATCATTTTTTTAGAGAAACACAAAAAGATTTTGCCGGATACACACCCATTACTCTTAAGCGATTAGACAAAACCGTTTCTTGCATTACCGACAATTTGCAAACCATAGGATTTTTTTCTAGAACAGGAAAAACAGACATGTCCCTATTCTGGAGGAACATTCTTTCGCGCGCTTCTCTGAGTGAAGGTGAAGCAAAATATATTGAAAAGATTTTTAATAAAGCAGCTGGATTAAGTCAGCACAAATCTACCGAATAAAATCAAAATCGTCTGCAGTAAGTTGTTCACGGGCAGAAAGTACGCAAGCACGATTTACGTAATTGTTCAACTGTCGTATGTTCCCTGGCCACGAGTAAGACATAAGTGCATCAATAGCACAAGAAGAAAGTGTTCTGTTTTTACGGTTGGCAAATTCTTTTGCAAGTCGCGGAATATCAGAACGATGTTCTCTTAACGGGGGAACATGAATACGCAAAACATCTATGCGATAGAGCAAGTCTGCACGAAACAAACCCTGGCGTGCTCGTTCATGCAAATCTGCATTTGTTGCAAAAATAAGTCGTGTGTCAAAGCGCAATTCTTTCATGCTACCTAAGCGACGAAACTTTTTTGTTTCTAAAACATCAAGCAATTTTGTTTGAACACAAAGATCAAGCTCTGCTACTTCATCAAGTAAAAGTGTTCCCTCTTGTGCCTGTTCAAAAAGTCCACTCATATTTTGTGCGTCGGTAAAAGCACCTTTCACTGTTCCAAATAATTGACTTTCGGCAATAGCGCTTGTTAGTTCTGCAACATTAAGTGAAAAGTAAGGACCATTTTTAAAACGCGACAATTTGTGAATACGACGAGCAGTGTAGGATTTTCCGCTTCCACTTTCTCCTAACAAAAGCACCGGTTCTTCTGAGCGAGCAACACGCTGAACTTTTTTATAAAAGACTTCCATTGAATCACTTGTAGCGCAGTTTTCATCAAGAGAGGGTAAATCTAATTGCAGTTCTTTTTGGGGAACAATAACCTTTGGTGTAAGCGAACAAACATGATGCACTAATGTTTGTAGCAAAGCGCTTAAAGAGCCACAGTCGGAATAAATACTTATGAAATATGCGTTAGGAAAAATGTTTCTTTTTTGAACAAGCTGATTTTTTTGACAGAATAAAAAAATGAATGAAAGATGTAAAGTGTTACTGATGTAGTTGTAGTTTTGTATTTGTAATGATTCAGAACAAAAGTCATAGTCCATAAGGACACAAGAAGGTAATTGCCTTGCATTCAAAAGTGCACTGTAAGCATCTGGTGCGTCAGTTTCAATCTGAAACAAATCATTCAGTTCGCTGGCACACCATTTATGAAGCATGGCGTTTTTTGTAAACAAAAAGACTTTTAGTCTTTGCATGAACTGAACATCAGTCAGCGTCATTCCGTTTAAACAATTTATACCAAAGAAGACACACTATATAATATATGTACGGAAAAATCAGAAACAACTTAAGGGGATTATGTAAAATTTCAGACCAAATTTCTAAGCCACGCTCAAATGTTTTTTCTTTTACTCTTTTGATTCGTTCGCTAAAGATTCCAATTCCATCACGATAGTATAAAAAGATGCTTGAAGAAAAACGATTGCGTCTTGTGTATGACCAACAGTCTTTTTCTCGAATACCATCGCTCACTAATGCAAGTGAAGGTGACGCTTTAAAAATTGCCTGCACAATATCATTTTCAACTGCTTTGGGGTAATAACCCACATATCTTCCGACTATCTGCAAACCGGGAAAAGTTGAACGCACATTTCGCTCTGCAGCCATAAGCGCTTTTTTTCTTCCGCCTAAAAGATAGAGAGACTTATAGTGATTTTCCAAAACAGACAGAATAGAAATAACCGCAGTAAATTGATTGTAACGAACTGGCACTTCTTTTTTTAGAAACCGTGCACCGCGTAAAATACTTTTTGAAACAGGTAAGACTAAATCTGCTTCACGAACACATTGCGCATAATCATTCTTTCGTCTTGCTTTAAGTAAATCCCACACCGACATAAACACAATCTGTTTTGTTCCTGGTTTTGCAAGTAGTTCTAGAATTTCTGTTTCCATATCCTGTGGAGGAAGGATGTCTACTGGTACACCAAGCAATTTTATGCGTTGTACTGCCATACTGTGTTCTCCCTGAGTGCTGTTTGAAGTGCCGCCATACCATAGAGGGCAGCAGTTTCACAGCGTAATATATTTGTTGCAAAGTGTACGCCCGTAAAGCCACACTCACACAAAAGACTAAACTCTGACGGAGCAATACCGCCTTCTGCTCCTACTGCCAGTGCCGCAAGAGAAGCCTGAGGATTTGCTGCAACCGCTTCATGCAAACTAAGAGTTCCTGCACTCTGTTCATACATACACAAGGCAAGTGCATGATCTTTGTTACGCTTCCACAAGTCACATGCTTCTTGTACGCTTATGCAAGGCATAATTTGTGTATGCACTGCAGAACCACTTTGTTCCATTGCTTCAGTAATAATTCTGTTCCAACGAGCATTGTCACCGTCACTTCTTTTCCGAACAGAATCAAGCGAGCTCTTTTGGCAAAAAGAACCTGCAACTGGAATTATTTTTTCAACACCACATTCTGTTGCTTGCCGAACAATCAGTTCCATTTTAACAGGCTTAGGCACAAACTGAAACAACCACAAACGAGGTCCTTCTGCTTTTTTTGTCGGAAGGGCATTGTTTACTCTTGTTACCACAGAACCAGCACAAGAAAGCACAAGCTCTTTAGCATTTTCGTCAACTCGACTTACAGTCATAGGCTGAAGCACACCCTTGGGCAAACGCACATACAGCATGTCTCCTGAAGTAACGCGCAAAACTTTACACAAATGGTAAGCCTGTTTACCCGTAAGCAAAAGGGTTCCATCAGATGCAAGTTCATGTTCGCTTACAATCTGTCTCATGCCTCTACCGGTTCTGCTGCTTCGCGTTCCTGCTCTAACTCTTTAAGTGTTTTTGTGTGCTTAAGGAGCTCTGGTATATTTTCTTCCGCAAGAATTCGAAGCGCTTCTTGCAACTGAAGGTCGTAGTCTAAATCATACACCGCAGATTCTTTTGTTCGTTCTACTTGATTACGCACCAACTTACGAAGCACACGAAGATCGAGTTTGTATGTTTTTTGCAGTGTTATGGCGTAAGAAGCAATGTCTGCTTCTGTCATGTCAGGATGTGCATCAACATAGGAATAGATAGTGTCATCGTCTAAAAGCTTTTGATAAACTTCAATTTGTTCTTCTTCAAAATCTTTGAAAGAAACTTCACGATCGGGAACAATGCCTACTTGGTCAATGTTAGAATCTGAAGGAGAATAGTAACGCGCAATTGTAATTTTAAATCCGTCATCCTCTGACAACTGAATCGGATACTGAACGCTTCCCTTTCCATAGGTGGTTGTTCCCACAACATAGGCACGATGTGTGTCTTTGAGAGCACCAGTTAAAATTTCGCTTGCACTGGCAGTATTGCCGTTTACCAAAACAACAATGGGTATATTTCGAGCAACTGTCGTCTTTATAGAAGAAGCACGATAGGTTTCGTTTTCGTAACGGAGGCGACTCTTGGTAGAAACGATTGTTCCCGAATCAATAAATTTATCTGCAATATCAACGGCAGAAGTTAACAGTCCACCGCCATTGTCTCGCAAGTCAATAATAAGTGACGAAAATCCGCTCTTTTTGAATGAATCTAAGGCTTCCTGAACACGAGAGGCTGTGTTTGAAGAAAAGCCCGACAGTTTAAGGTAACCGGTAGCTCCGATGAGTGCGTAAGTAACGGTGGGGTTTTCAATAATTGCTCTAACTAAGGTGCGTTCAAAAACATCTGACTTTCCGCGGCGAATAGTAACAGTAACCGAAGTTCCAACTTCACCACGAAGACGATTAAGCACTTCACTCATAGTGATAGGAGCAGTATCTTGTCCGTCTATGGCTATAATTTTATCTCCAGCACGAATTCCTGCATTGTATCCGGGGGAATTTTCAATAGGACGAGCTACTTCAACATAAGCTGGTTTTTCGGGAGTACTGCTTGCTGGTTTTGTAATGGAAAGACCAACGCCACCAAAATTACCCTGAGTGGTATCGGTTATTTCGCGCCATGAATCGTGGTCGAGGTATACAGAATACTTGTCATCAAGAGATTCAAGCATGCCCCGCACTGCACCTTCATAGACTTTTTTTGCATCAACATCGTCTACATACTGATATTGAATGTACTGATACACATTATTTATAAGTTCCAAGTACTTGCGCTGTTCTTGAACATCAGAAGAAGAACCTTTTGTAGCAGAAGCCGCAAAACACTGAGAAGCTGCAATGGCACATAAAAGAAAAACACCTACCCTTTTGGCAAGTTTTTTTACCGACAGAAAACAAAACCCTTTCATAACATTATTTTACCTCTTTTACCCCTCAAATGTCTATATTGCCCTATGCTTCGTTGACAAAAGCACTCATACTATCTATACTATAAGACACTGTAGGGAACCGTAAAAAAGTTTTCAGGGGGATACTTTGTTACAATTAGCAGTTACAAGTTTTAAAGCAAACACTTACCTTGTGGTTGAAGGTACCCCTAACGTCGACAGATTTTTCATCATCCAACAAGGGCAGGTTATTTGTAAACAGGGTGCAGCTGCGGTCAACTCTTCAAAGAGACTTGGACCTGGTGACTTTATTGGCGTTATTCCCTGTATGGCTGGTCGCAGTCAGATGGAAAGCGTTATTGCACTTACTGACGGAACTGCAATTGCTGTTCGTCGTGACCAATACCCAGAACTTATTATGCGCAACACCCCCGTTGCTATGAAGATAATCCGTACATTTGCCAACAACATGCGCGAAGTTAACGAAGAGCTTTCTCGAATAGCACTGGGTCGTACGGTTGTTGATACCGCAGAAAACATTATTGGCGTTGCAGAATTCTACGACAACGAAGGCATGACCGACATTGCCACTTACGCCTACTATCAATACTTAAAAGAATGTCCTCAGGGATCTTCTATTGAACTTGCAAAAAAACGTTTCATTGCTCTAAAACCTCGTTCAAAGGCAGTCTACTACGAACCCAACAACGATTTGGTACGTTCTTATCCTCAGGGAACCATGATTATGGCAGAACATCAGCGCGGACAAGACATGTTCATTATTCAGGAAGGTGTTGTTCGTATTACCAAAGTAGTTGACGGTGCGGAAGTAACACTGGCTCTTTTGCAAAAAGGTGACATGTTTGGAGAAATGGCATTGCTTGAAGACAAACCACGTTCAGCTTCTGCTATTGCAAACGAAGACTGCCGCCTTATGACTGTTAACCGCGCAAACTTTCTGCAGATGGTTTCAACTCAGCCCCAGATGATTTCTCGTCTTACTACTACTCTTGCAGAACGTCTGTGGTCAATGAACCGTCAGCTTATTAACACAAAGATTACAGATCCGGTAGAAAAACTTATAGATATGCTTGCCCTTCAGCTTGAAAAACTGAAGCGTGATTTCACTGCTGCAGATGTGTACCAGTCAGACTATTCAACAACCGATTTGGCTAACATGTGTAGTATTCCCGATCACTACAAGGCAAGGGCAATGATTCAATTTGAATCTGACCGTCATGTAAAAATTTCTGGCGGTAAGATATGCGTGCGCGATATTCCTGACCTTATTGAACAGGCAGCGTTCTATCGTAAGCGTGTAGAAAAGAAGGCTGCTGCGGTACAACAATGAAAAGACTAACGCTTAGCTTACTGTTGCTTGCTTGTGCATTACTGCCAGTGCTTGCTTCAGAACCACTTCCTGCTGGTTACGGCGGAATTCAACTGGGAATGACTATAGAACAAGTCAAAGAAATTCTTCAAAAAAATCCACAATTTGGATACCGAGGAGAACGAGATGTTTCTTTGCTTCCCGGAGAAAACCGTGTACTTATAGAAACAGACACTTCTGTTTCTGCTCCCTACTCTTTTTTAACACAATGCTGGTTTCAGTTTTACGATGGAAAACTTTACATCATCACCATCAATATGAATCAGTCTAAAATGGATCACTATTCAGTCTTTAGCACACTGTGTTCAAAATACGGCAATCCAGGTTCCCTTAATCCTTCAAAATCAGAATGGAAAAACGATTCTGTAATTATGGCATTAGAACGACCACTTACGCTCAAATACACAGACCGCAAAGTCTTTGACCAACTGCAACAACAAGCTTTAGTTAGAGAAAGTGCTGCAGAAATGTCACGATCACAATTTTTGGAAGGACTGTAATGAAGTTTTCTTTACGACGCATTGCAACACTCATTGTTCTTACTGCAACTGTCTGTTTGTCTGCAGCATGTGACACAAGAAAATACAAACTTCCTATTCAAGAATTAACCATTACACGACAAGACGGACAAAGTTTTAGCGTTGAAGCAGAACTGGCAATCAAAAACGAAGAAAGAGCATACGGTTACATGAACCGCAAAACAATTCCTGACGGAACAGGCATGCTCTTTGTGTTTGAAACAGATCAGATTCTTAACTTTTACATGAAAGACACACCACATCCACTTTCTATTGCTTACATAGACAGTAGAGGTGTTATTGCTGATATTTTAGACATGACACCCTATTCTCTTACAAACATTAAAAGCAGTCGGTCGGTACGATTTGCCCTTGAAGTTCCCCAAGGATGGTTTAAAGCTAACGGCATAAGTGTCGGAGATCACATAAGCCTTGCAGACGGAACTTCACTTATGACTTTGATTCATTAGATTTAATTTTGTTCAAAAAAAACTAGAGCCTTGCAACCTGACTCTGTGCAAGTTTGTCGTTAGGATCAATTTCGAGAACCGTTTCAAAATACTTTTTTGCTTCAGCACGATTTCCTGTCTTTAAAGCAAGGAAGCCCATATTGCTGATAATTTTTGTATTGTCAGGATCCATGTTAAGTGCATCGACTAAACTGTCCATTGCACCGTCAAAATCACCTGTTTCCATTTGACAGATAGCTAGTTCGTTCAAAGTGTCTGGACTTTCGTCTCCACCTTCACAATCACGGGCAGTTAAAAAAGCTTGCTTTGCATCTTCGTAGCGTTCCAGTCTGCGCAAACCCCAACCCAGCAAAAACCATGCATTCCACACAGCAGGATTTGACTGAATGAATTTACGAATTGCTTCAAGACCTTTTTCTTCCTGACCAGAAGAAATGTAGTCGTAAGCAGCATGAAACTGTTCATCTTCAAGATTGCGTGTTTTAATTTTGTCGATCATTTCCTGAGCGCGCTGTTTTTTATACAGTCCATTTTCACCCAGTTCTTTATCATCAAAATCAGCGGTAAGAGCAAGATAACTTTCGAAACAACTTTTTGCTTCTGAAAAATTTCGTTTCTTAAAATAATAGAAGGCAGCGTTAAAAAAGGCATCTGGAATTTCGGGGTCAGCATTCATTGCATCAGTGTAATATCTGAGTGCAAGTGCATCGTAAGCGTCGGCATCTTCATGCAAGTCGTTGCGACGATAAGAATCTGCACGCTGATCAAAAAAGAGTGCCATGTTTAAAATTATGGCCATATCTTGGGGGTCAAGTCCGTGAAGGGCACTCCATATTTCTTCAGCAAGATCCCAGTCTTCGTTTCCTGCCTTAAGAATTGCTGCTTCTGCAAGTTCCTTCTTAATGTCGGGACGAGCTTCTTTTATAATGCGACGATAATAGTCTGCGTGTTCATTATTTTTGTCATAGGCTAAAACAGTCAGAATACCAGACAGAATCTGTTCTTGAGTTAGATCTGCAATGTTAAATGTAGAAGAGTCATCTCCGGGTTTACGCTGAACCGGCAGTTGAATAGACGGATCTATGTTCATTGCATGATTAGAAAGAGAAATACCTTCTGGAAGAGAAACAAAAAAAACAGAATCTAAGGGGTTTGCCTGTGCCATTGTCTATGCCTAAAGAGAACTTGCAGCTTCTGGTTTAGCGTCTGCACTTTGTATTCCGCCACCGTTCATTGCTTTAAGGCTTGCGGCTGCCTGTGCCAGTTGTTCAGGAGACATACCCTGCTGAGAAACCTTATCCATCTGAATTTTACGCGTTGTGTTGAGGTAACCGTTGATGTGAATTTTGTAGGAAAGCGGAACCATTTGTTCAGCAAAAGCAATGCTTGCACTTACCACATCTTTACGACCTTCAAGCGGAGCAGCAGAAATAATTTTTCCGCCCAGCTGAATAGTTTCGTGGGGTTCATCAAAATCAACTTTAAGAATGACATCTTTGTTGACCAAAAAGTTCCGAAGACCCATAAGCACAATGCTTGCACCGCCAAAACTTAAGTTGCGCAAAACACAGTGACGGGGTACATTCTGAACAATAACGATTGTCTCAGATTTAGGAATGCCTAACTTACGCAAAGAATCTTGATTAATTGCAATACGCTCTTCCTTACGACGAACAGCATTCATATTTGCATCCAAAAGGTGACCTATCATTTCAATAAAATCATCCGGAGGACGCTGAGAAAATTCAATAGTTACCAGTGCAAGATCACCGTTACTAGCAAAAGGAGCAAGTTCGGCAACACGACCGGCAATAAAGAAGTTCATAAACTGACCATTGGGTTCAAAAAAACAGAATCTAACACTTGCAGGAGGATTTCCTTTTTTAGAAAGCTCTGTATATGCTGAACCTTTAGTTCCTACAATAATGCGAACCTGAGTAAAAGAGGTAGAATTGACAATACACGGCCATTGCCCACCATTACATTTAACATAAATCTGGCGGGGATCCATTGCCAAAGTTCTTATTATATCTTTTGTAAAGGTTATCTCGGTATTGCGGTATTCTTCATAATACTGAGATATCTGCTGACTTGTGACTATAGCCATAGTCTTAATAATACAATAAAACCGCTTTGTTGTAAATACATATCTTTTATGCTAAACTTAGCCTATGCTAAAGCACACAAACATATTTTTTGATTTTGACGGCACTCTTTCTGATACATCCGACGGGGTTTTTAAATCTTTTGACTATGTAGCTGACTTTTATGGCATTTCTCTTGCCGATAAATCAATCTACAAGACTATGATTGGTCCGCCACTACTGGAAAGTTTTACCCGTGTTTTTGGCTTTACTGCCGATACCTTACCCCAAGCTATGGCAAAATACCGCGAATACTACACTGCAAAAGGCATGTTTGAATGTCGCATTTACGACGGAGTCATAGACTTAATAAAAGAATTGCGCAAAGGAGGAAAACGCATTTTAGTTGCAACCAGTAAACCAGAAGTATATGCTCGACAAATTCTAGAAAAAAAAGGCATACTCGATCTTTTTGATTTTGTGGGAGGAAGTGATCTGGAAGAAGCAGTCCGTGTAAACAAAGTAGATATCATTCGGTATGTCATGCAAAATCTAAACATTCAAGACACAAGTTCTTGTCTAATGATAGGAGACACACACTTTGACATTCAGGGTGCACAAAAAGCTGGCATTGAATCTTTGGGCATACTGTGGGGCTTTGGAAGCGAACAGTCACTTCGTTCTGCAGGGGCAACCTATATTGCAAAAACTCCACTGGATGTACAAAAGCTCATTTTAGGAGAAAGTGCATGAACTCAAAGCTAACTTACTTTATACTGTTTGTGCTAGTACTTGCAGTTATAGCGCTTCTTATTTGGCTTATACGCTGGCTTTGGTACAATCCCTCTGCAAAAAAAAGAACAGTTTCTGGCAAAAACGCCGCAGCAATGGGTCTTTTAGTAAACTGCCCCCTTTGTAACACTCCCCTGCAAAAAGGACAGAATCTTGTAACGAAAGTATACCGCCCTATGACTGTTTCTGATCAGTTGTGCACTATTAACGGTTGCCCTCATTGTTTTCCTCAACCAGAACCTGGCATTAAAAGAATTTGTCCTGTCTGTCATAAACAAGTGCCGCTGTCTGGTCACCTTACCGCTCGACTCTTTAACAAAACAGATGGAAAAAAACATGTCATTGTAACCGGCTGCACAGAATGTATACGAACCGAAAAACCATAAGTTACTCTTGACAAAAAAAATTTTTCACACTAGATTTGAATCATCTTTTAACAAGGAGGTCACTCCCATGGATATTAGTGTATGGCATAATTTTAAGTGCGGAATGACTTCCCTTCCCGCAAAAGAGAATTAGTTCCCGCTTAAAATTTTCATTCTCATTTTAACGCACGCCCTCGGTGCATTGTGTCGTGTTTCGGTTTTTGCCGAATTATTTTCAAACTTTTTTTGTTATCATTATGAACAAATTACATTTATTTCGCTATGTCAAAAGATACATTGTTTTGTATGTAATTGCCTTTCTTGCTATGAGCGCAGGAACTATGCTTGACCAAGCAGCACCGCTTATTGTTCAGCATATAATTGATGATGTACTCATTGCACAAAAGACAGAACTTTTAAAATGGCTTTTGTTAGGCATTTTGGGCATTGGAGTTGGACGCTGTATTTTTCAGTACACGAAAGAATACTTGTGCGATTTTGCAGGAAGTAAAATTGCAAGTGAAATACGCATAAACCTCTTTCAAAAAATTCAGAGCCTTTCTGCAAATTTTTTTGACGGCATTAACAGTGGCGAGTTGATGAGTCGTGTTAAAGACGATGTTGACAGAATTTGGGACATTGCAGCCTTTATGGCAATTCTGATTGCAGAAGTTTTTATACGAACCATAACAACTATTTATTTTATGATTCGCATTAACTGGCAGCTTGCACTTATTCCTGTTGTGGGAATGATTGTTTCGGGAATTATTGCAATTCTTATGGAAAAACAATTAGACCAGCTGTACGAAAATGTCGCACAGGAAGGTTCAGAAATGAATAATGTTGCGGCAGAAAATCTTGCAGGTGTGCGAACGGTAAAAGCTTTTGCTCGTGAAGGTTTTGAAATTGCAAAGTTCCACAAGCACAACCAAAAGTTTTACGAGTTGAACATTGACTTGAGTCGGGTCTTCGTAAAGTACAACCCTATCATTCAAATAATCACTCGTATGCTTACCGTTATTTCTCTTTTACTGGGCGGACTTATTGTTATAAAAGGCAATCCTCTGCAAGGCGGAGAAAGCATGAGCATTGGTCAACTCATAGCCTTCATTCAGTATGTAGGTGGAATGATTTGGCCTATGGAAATGTTAGGCTGGCTTACAAACGGTTTTTCAAGTGCAAAGGCAAGTGTTAAGCGACTGAACAAAATCTATCGTCAAATGCCAGAGATTACTGACAGCTCGCGAATTGCAAACGATGAAGAACTAAACAGCGCGCTTTTTTCTCCTTACGACATTAACGGAAAGATACGCTTTGATCATGTAAGTTACAAGTCAGGAAATAAAACAATTCTTGACGATGTGAGCTTTACAATTGAAGCAGGAAAAACACTGGGCATTATGGGCGCAACAGGTTCTGGAAAAACAACCATCATCAACTTGTTAAAGCGCATGTATGATGTAAGCAGTGGAAGTATTTTGCTTGACGAAATTGACATACGAGATTTGCCCTTACCTACATTGCGTCGCTCTATTTCGTGTGTTATGCAAGACATCTTTTTGTTCAGCGACACCATTGACGGAAACATTCGCTTAGGTGCACGAGAAAGCATAAGCACTGCACAAGTTAGGTCAGCACTCAGTCAGTCGCACGCAGCAGAATTTGTTGACCGCATGGAAGAAGGAGAAAACACAGTCATTGGCGAACGAGGTGTCGGTTTGAGTGGAGGTCAAAAACAACGCATTACCATTGCACGCGCTCTTGCTCGAAAGACACCAGTGTTAGTTTTGGACGACTCAACATCTGCCCTCGACACAGAGACAGAACAAGAGATTCAAGAAGTACTTTCGCAATTACAGGGCATGACAAAAATTATTATCGCACACAGAATTTCTGCAGTACGCAAAGCAGATACTATTATTGTGTTAGATAAAGGTCGTGTTGCTGAAGCAGGAACGCACGAAGAACTTCTGGCAAAAGGCGGTCTCTACAAAGAGACTTATAACAGTCAGTACTAATGGTATCCTGTTTTTTTTAAGGAGATACAATGAACAGTTACAAGATAGACGAACAGCAAGTGCAAAAGTCAAACTTTGAAACAATGCCTCGACTTTTCCGTTACTTACTGAAATATAAAAAAAGAATCGCTGCAGTCTTTGCACTTATGGCATTTGGAACCGCCGTAGATTTAGTTAATCCGCTTTTAAACGAAAGAGCAATTGACAGCTACATTATTCCAGGTGACATTGCAGGGCTTATTCGAATTGTTATTTTAGGAGCAGTAATTAACGGTCTTGCTGTACTTGCAATAAAATTACGCATGTACCTTATGGCAAAAACAAGCAACAAAGTTATTCAAGAATTACGGCAACAACTGTACAACCACATTCAGAGTCTTGACCTTGCTTTTTTTGATTCACGTCCTTCGGGAAAAATTCTTGCTCGCATTATAGGCGACTGTAATTCACTCAAGGACATAATTGAAAATGCAGTTACTACACTTATTCCCAACATGGTAACAGTCATTGCAGTCATGGTTATTATGTTCATTAAGAATTGGAAACTTGCACTAGCCGCTTTGTGTTCACTTCCATTTTTAATTGCTGGCGTTTTCTTAATTTCGATTATGGCAGAAAAACACTGGAAAGCAAAAAGACAAAAATCTTCAAACATGAATGCCTTTATTAACGAAGATTTGTCTGGCATAAAAATAATTCAGAGTTTTCGCGCAGAAGAAGAAACCGACAAAACCTTTCAGCAGTTAGTGTGGGATGACCGCAAAGAATTTATGAGAGCAGTCCGTTGGTGTGATGGCTTTGGTTCGTGGATAGATTTGTGCTGGAGCGTAGGAACTATGGCGCTGTATTTAGTAGGCATAAAAGTTTTAGGCATAGAAGGCGTTTCTATAGGAACATACATTGCTTTTGGAAGTTATGTTGGCATGTTCTGGCAACCCATTCTAAACTTAAGCAACTTTTACAACCAGTTTATAAATGCAGCAAGTGGTGCAGAACGAATCTTTGAAATTATAGACAAAGAAGCACATGTTACCAGCAAAAAAGACTCAAGAGCAATGCCTGCAATCAAAGGGAATGTGTGCTTTAAGAATGTTACCTTCGGTTACAAGAACGATGTGCCAGTTCTTTCGCATGTAGATTTTTCGGTAAGTCAAGGAGAAACTATTGCGCTTGTTGGACCTACTGGAGCAGGTAAATCTACCATAGTAAATTTAGTGAGCCGTTTTTACGACATTACAGATGG
>OCVV011359735.1_pt1 | contig 20315 bp, 17 predicted proteins | sample 1539721 | NCBI WGS metagenome assembly OCVV01 (sample SAMN02144230, study PRJEB22623) | gut metagenome | biome: sheep rumen | host: Ovis aries | place: New Zealand
TATTCTTTAGGTATAGCTTATGATGGTGATGGAGACAGATGTTTAGCTGTTGATGAAAATGGCGAAGAAATAGATGGAGACATCATGATGGCTATAGCTTCAAAATATTTAAAAGCTAAAGGAAAATTAAGTAAAGATACAGTAGTTGCTACTGTAATGAGTAACTTAGGACTTAATAAATATTGTGAAGGAGAAGGATTAACTTTTAAACAAACAAAAGTTGGAGATAGATATGTTTTAGAGGAAATGCTTAAAGAAGGCTATAATTTAGGTGGAGAACAATCTGGACATATTATTTATCTAGACTACAATCCTACAGGTGATGGTATTTTAACATCATTAATGCTAGTACAAATATTACTTGAAACAAAACAAAACCCATCAGAAGCAAAGAAAATAATTAAAATCTATCCACAAGTTTTAATAAATGCAAAAGTTAATTCAGATAAGAAAAATGATTATGAATCTGACCCAGAAATTAAAAAAGCAATTGAAAAATTAACTGAAGAATTTTCTGGAAATGGTAGAGTTTTAATTAGACCTTCAGGAACTGAACCACTTGTAAGAGTTATGATTGAAGGTGAAGATCAAGAAGTAATTACTAAAAAAGCAAGAGAACTTGCAGACCTTATAGAAGCAAAACTTAAATAATATACTTTTTAAATAATTTTTTAAAAGTGAGGGTTTTATTATGAAAAAAGGTTCTTTAGATAAAAGAGCAAGAAAAGCACTAGAAGATAGAATTGCAGATATAGATTTAATAAATAATTATTATACGCGTTCTGGAAGAGATGATGTTCAATTAACATCAATAGATAAATTAGGAACATTAGATATTGCAGATGGTGTATCAATTCCAGACATAATGGTTACACAAATGGATGACGGACATTCTGAAGTATTTAATAAATATATGGTTCAAGAAATTGAACCTGATGTCTTAGATGAAATTGAAGTGAGAGGTCTTCCAAAAGAGCAAGCATTAGTTTTAATTCAAGATGGAATGCAACCAGAAGAAATTATGCAGTCAGTTGAGCTTGCTAAAAAAAGTTATCCTGGAATGGATGCTCAATCAATGATGCTTATGATAGAAAGTCAAATGGATATGGAACAATTAGAACAACTTCAAGGAATGGGACTTGCTGTTGTACCACTTGAAGATGGTAGAGTGCAAGTTCAAGCAATTGAAAAAGTTGCTGAAGTTGATGCTGATGGAAAAACAGTTCTTTCTCCTAAACTTCAAGAACAACTTGCTCCATTTGTTCAAGCAGGATTATTAGATTTAGAAGAAGAATTAGGTTTAGAGATAGTTGAAATGACACCTGAAGAAAAAGCTAAGAATAAATCTAAATCAAAATCAAAAGCTTCAAGTAAAGCTATGGCAGTATCTCAAGGTGAAGAGCAAGAAGAAGAACAAGATTTAGCAAAAGATATGCAAGAAGCAGAGATTGAAGAGGAAGAAGAAGAACTAGAAGAAGATAAAGCTAAAGAAATGAAATTAAAAGTTGTTCCTTTAAGAGAAAAAGCTAGAGCTAAAACTCAAGAAGAATTAGAAAAAGAAGAAATTGCTAAAAAGCTTGATTGCAAGCCTGAAGATGTTTTATGTGTTATAAGATTTTCAAGTAGAGAAATTGCTTCTCAATACTTTAATGATAGTGTCGGACAAGATACTTCTGCAGTACTAGTTAGATTATCTAATAATAAATTCTGGATGATGGAAGAAGATAGAGATGGTAACTTTACAAAACGTAGAGGATTAGAAGTTTCACCTGCATCTAAACTTCTTGCAGATAAATTAAAAGATACAAGACATCCTGGGGATACATGGGTTCTTCCTGGAGAATTATATGCAGGAAAATCTCATGAATATTCAGAAAGATATGATTTCTTTGAAGTTGCACTTCCTGGTGAAAACAAAATTGATGGACCAAGTTCAGTTATGTATGCTGGATTAAATGCTGGAAATATTCATGATATGAGATTACTTGCATCTCAAGGAAATAGATTTGATTTAGCAGAACCAGAATTTACGTATGAAATTCCATCTAGAGCATTTATACAAGATAATAGTGGTGCAAGAGATGAAGTTAAAATGAGACCAGTTAAAGATGAACAAACACACGGCGACAGTGAAATTGAAAATCAATCTACAACATCTTTAGCTGATTTAAGTAGACAACAAGAATTATTAATTAGACTTGAAATAATTGAAAGAGAAATAGATGCAATAGAAAAGCAAACAACCCTTGCTGAAAGTCAAAGAGCAACCGCTTCTGAAGGACATGATATTGATGGTGAAAGAAGAAAAATGGGTCCAGAAATAGTTGCTGATGCAGAATCAAAAGATAAAGCAAGATTACCAGATTTATATTCTCAAAGAGCTGAAATACTTAATCAATTAGGTTTAAATGAAGCATCTTTAGTAAGAATGAAAGATGATAGATCTCAGGAAATTGATGAAGAAGCAATAAGAGGACAAAAAAGACCTCATTAATAATAATAAAAAAGGAGTGAAAATAAGCTATGAATAGAAACATTGTAGTAGGAAATGCCTGGCCATATGCTAATAGTTCATTACACTTAGGTCATATAGCTGGATTAATATCAGGTGATATCTTAGCTAGATATCATAGACTTCAAGGTGATAATGTCATGTTTGTTTCAGGATCTGATTGCCATGGTACACCAATTACAGAAAGAGCAAGAAAAGAAGGAACAACTCCTGAAGCTATTGCTAAACATTATGATGAAGAATTTAGAAACTTATTTAATAGAATAAATTTCTCATATGATCTATTTTCTTCAACTGAAACTGATTATCATAAAGAAAAAGTAACTCAGCTTTTTAAAAGATTATATGATAATGGCTATATTTATGAAAAGATTGAACCTCAAGCATATTGTGAGCATTGTAATAAGTTTTTAGCTGATAGAGAACTTGTTTTAGAATGTCCAGAATGTGGAGAAGAGACAAAAGGAGATCAATGTGACAATTGTCTTCATGTTCCTACTGTTGATGAATTAATTGGTGCTAATTGTATTGTATGTGGTAATAAATCAGTTCAAAAGGATAATAAAATATTATATTTAAAATTACCTGTATTTCAAAAACAAATTGAAGAACATACTGAAAAAGTTAAAGGTAATTGGAGAATAAATGCTCAAAATGAAACTGCTAAATATTTAAAACAAGGTTTAGTAGAAAGAGCGGTTACTCGTGATATTGATTGGGGTATTGAAATACCAATTCCAGGATATGAAGATAAAAGAATGTATGTATGGATCGATGCAGTTTTAGGTTATCTAACAGATACTATGAGGGTATGTGAGGAAAGAGGCTTAAACTGGGAAGATTTCTGGAAAGAAGGACACAACAATAAAATATATATGTGTCATGGAAAAGATAACATAGTATTCCATAGTATAATTTTGAATGCTTTATTACTAGGACAAGAAGATAATTATCATTTAGTTGATACTATAGTTTCAACTGAATATCTAAATTATAATGATCAAAAATTCTCTAAGAGTAAAAAGATTGGAATTACAGCTTTAGAAGCTTTGGATTTATATCCACTTGATTCTCTTCGTTACCATTTAGTAAGTAATGGACCAGAGAAGAAAGATACAAACTTTACTCCTGAAGATTTCGTAGCAACACATAATGGAGAGTTATTAAATAAGTTTGGAAACTTAGTAAATAGAACTCTTAAATTCAAAGGATTAGCTACTGTTAAAAAAGCAAACCTTGATAGTAGTATTAAAGAGGAAATAGAAAAAACATATACTGAAGTTGCTGATTTAATAGAACACCTAGAATTTAGAGAGGCTACAGCTAAGATAATGAATCTTGTTGAAACAGCAAATAAATACTATGATAGCCGTGAACCATGGAAACAAAGAAAAGAAGATGAAGAAGGCTTTAATGATACAATTTATACATGTTCTTGTATTATAGCTAATTTATCTAATCTATTTGAACCTGTTATGCCTAATGCTTGCCAGAAGATTAGAAGTTATTTAGGTTTAGAAAAAGCTAAATGGGAACCTGTATATTTAGATGAGGACATAAATTTGGAGGATAAGAATATAGAACCTCTATTCGAAAGATTAACAGTTTAAAAAAGGAAGGTATTTGTTTTATGGGAAAACTATTTGTTATTGATGGTACTGATGGATCAGGAAAACAAACTCAATTTATGAAATTAAAAACTAAGTTTGATGAACTTGGAATTAATTATAAATTAGTTTCTTTTCCAAATTATGAAAGCCCATCATCTAGTTTAGTTAAAATGTATTTATCAGGAGATTTTGGAAAACATGCTGGAGATGTTTCAGCATATGTAGCATCAACATTTTATGCTGCTGATAGATATGCTACTTATAAGAAGGACTTAGAAAAGTATTATGAAACTGGTGGAATAATTCTTGCTGATAGATATACTTCTTCTAATATGATTCATCAAGCAGGAAAGATTACTGATAAGGAAGAAAGAAGAAAATTCATAGAATGGTTATTTGATTTAGAATTTAATATGTATAAAATTCCTAAACCAGATAAGGTATTCTTCTTAAATATGCCACCTAAAGATACATTTAAACTAATGGAAAATAGAGAAAATAAGTTTTCTCATGAACAAAAGAAAGATATACACGAATCTGATCCTGAATATTTAATTCAAAGCTATAAAGCTGCATGCGAACTTGCAAAAGAATATGGTTGGGAAGAAATCAATTGTGTAGATAAAGATGGAAATATTCGTACAATTGAAGATATTCACGAAGAAATCTTTAATATTGTTAAAGATGAATTAAAAGATGTTGAAAATTAATTTTAATATAAAGGTACTAAAGAATGAGAGGAAAAATAGTAAATAGTATAGTCGCTGGAATGAATTTCCTATTTGGACTACTAATTTTATTCTATAAATTTTTCATGCCAGAAGCTTCAAGAGCTACATCTCAAGAAGCTTCTGTTATGAATGGTATTTATCAATATATTTTTTATATTATGATAGCTGCCATCTTGGTTAATTTAATAACACTTATATTTAATCACAAAGATAAAATCTTATTGTTTTCATATCTGATTGCAATTATTGCTTCATCATTTTACTTTTTCAAAATTGAATATATTAGTGTACTTTATATTTTATCTGGTGTACTTACTCTAATTGAAGTACTAAGAGAAAATATGATTTATCCTAATAATATGTTTTATATTGTTATTGTAAGTATAGTTATTGTTGCTATTGGTTTAGTTGGTATTAATATACTTACATATAAAGATGATGTTGAAAAGCTAAGAAAAATAGAAAATAAAGGCTATTTAGAGTATGAAGAAAACTACTTTGAATATATTCCAATGCTTCCAGAAGATGAAACATTTTATTTAAATGTTGAAAGAAATGGTTTTTGGGGTTATATAGACAATAGTGGTAAAACATTAATAGATTTTGAATATGATTATGCTACACCTTTTGTAAGGATTGAGAAAAATGGCAAAACATTTGATGTGGCTTTAGTATGTAAAGATAATACGAGTTGCCTTATACTTAAAAATAAAAGAAATGTTATGACATATGCAAATAAAATTGATATATATGATTATGATGGACAAATGGATGAGCTTCAAAGATTATATCAAGATGTATTAAAACAAGAGGGAAGTGTAAGAGACCAATTAAGTACAGTTCCTACTAGTAAAATGAATTCAATTAAGAGTTATGATAACACAGCATATAGGTATCCTTATAATGAGGATTATGATATTTATATTACTGTTTCTCAAACTGGTGGTAAAAATAGATATGAGTTCGTAAAAAATGATGACTCAAAAACTAGAGTTGGAATTAATTGTGATTTTATGCAATTTGATGAAAGAAATCTTTATGTTTATAGTAATGGTTACTTACCTTTTTATAGACCATCAGAAGCGGTTCAAGGTTGGTTTGATAATGACACTAAGAAAAAGGAAATAGAAGGCGATATACAAATAATGGATTTCTTTGACAATAGAATATTAATTAAAGATTATGCGGAAAATATTTATTATTTTGCTGATTTAAATGGAAATCCAGTATCAGATTATTATAGAGACATATTTGTTATGGATAATGGCTATATAGTAAAGAATCTTCAAGAGAAATATATAATTATTGATAAAGAATTTAAGCGTATACATGAAAATATTGAATATGATTATATAAGTCCTGTTTTACTAGATAAAGGATTATATATTTGTGGTAGATTCCCACTTAAGATTAATTTTAATAACTTTGGTTACCCTCAAAATATCGAATATGATCTAGTTGATTTAAATGGTAATATAATTACTTTAAAAGATTTAGAAGGAAATGAAATACCAAATCCATCTTATACAACTGTATATTATTTAAATAATAGAAAAAATGTATCAGCATATGAAACATATATAGAAGTTCTTACTGATATTAAATATACATTTGTTGGTGAAGATTATTATATAAATTTTTATAAATAAGGAAGGCTAATAAATATGGAAATTTTGAGCAAGAATAATGTTTATAAAGGTTTTTTAACACTTAATGAATTAGATGTTAAACTTGAAAATGGTGAAAATGTTAGAAGAGAAGTAATAGAGAAGAAAGATACAGTTGCTATAGTTGCTTTAAATGATAAAAATGAGGTATTTTTTACAAAACAACCTAGGGTTGCAATTAATAAAGATTGTTCTATAGAACTTCCTGCAGGACTTGTTGAACCTGGAGAAAATCCTGAAACAGCAGCCAGAAGAGAATTAGAAGAAGAAACTGGATGTATATGTGATTCTATGGAGCTTTTACAAAAATTTGTAGCAGATCCTGGATGTTGCAATAATGTATCTTATATGTATTTAGCAAGAGGAGCAAAACAAGTTAAAGAATTAAACTTAGATGATGATGAATTTTTAGAATGTTTTACTATTCCTTTAGAAAAAGCATTTGAAATGATTGATAATGGGGAATTATATGATGCAGTATCTTTAATTAGTTTAATGAGATTAAGAGAAAAATTAAATAAAATTTAAAAATTTTAAGGTTTATTTAAGGAAACTTTATTAAAATACTTACATAAAGACTAAGAAAATAGTCTTGAAAATTTTTTTCTTCCCCAAGCCATCCTTGAAAAAGGGTGGCATTTTTTATTGTATATTAATTCTTTTTATGATATAAATATTATATATTTGCAAAAGAAAGAGGTTTTAGAAAAATGGGAGATAATGATGATAAAATACTTACCAAGAAGGAGTTTAAACTTAAAGCTCAATCACTAAAGCTAGAAGAAAAACAAAGAAGACTTGAAGAAAAAGTTGCTATTAAAGAGGAAAAAGAAAGAAGAAAAAATTCTTTTGGAAGAAAAGTTAGAAATTTCTTTTTAGGAATTATATTTGTAATTATTCTTGTAGCTGTAGGTGGCTTTTTTGGATATAAGTTTTTATTAAATAAACAAAATGAATTATTTGAGAAAAAGATGTCATTAATCTATGATAAAGCTAAAACAGCTGTAGTAGATAAAAGATATGAAGAAGCTATTGAATTATTAAAAAGTATAGAAGATCATTATTCTAAATATGATGAAGTTAAAGATACATTAAATAAAACAGAACAAAGTTATTTAAATGAGTATTTAACACAAGCTTCAACTGCCCTTGCTGAGAATAAATTTGATAAAGCTATAGGTGCTTTGGATTCTATTGAAGCTACGTATAGAAAATCTGATGTTGTAACAGACAAATATGGCGAGATATATGCTGCTAAATTAAATTATGATGTTTTAGAATATGCAAAAGATGGCAAAAAGAATACATTAGATATTCTAGAATACATAGTAACTTATGGTACTAAAGATTATGAAAAATTTAAAGATAAACAAGAAGAATTAATTAGAAATTATAAAGATAAATTTGTTTTAGAAGCAAGAGAATTAATGGCAACTGATTATACATCAGCTAAAGTTAAGATAGATAGAGCTTCTGGAATCTTAAAAGATGATAAAGATATTAAAACACTTCAAGAAGAATTAAAAGCTGCTGCACCAAAAACAGAGAGCTTAATATCTCTTAAAGTATCTGATACAGGAAAGAATAGATTAAAATTTGAGCAAAATGGTTCAATTACAGATATGGCTGGTAAGAAATATACAAAATATATTGCTGTACTTAGTTCATATGTAGATGGTAATGTATCTTCTGAAACTATTACATATGCATTAGATGGCAAATATAAAACATTAAATGCTGTATTTGCTAAAAATAACACAGTTGTTTCTAAAAAACAAAGTGTTGGTTTTACACCATTAAAAGAACCTAAGATTACTGTTACATGTGATGGTAAGGTAGTTTATACAAGTAAAGATTTTGATACTTCAGGTACTAGCATGGATGTTGCTATAGATCTTACAGATGTAAAACAAATGCAAATTACTTTTGAAGGAGCTGTCAAAGATACATATTTCTTAGCAAATCCTGAATTAACTTTAAAATAAAATAATTATGTACAAAGGAAACAGGACTAATATAGTTTTGTTTCCTTTTTTAAGGGATTTTTAATATTGAGAATCTATAATATCTATAATGAAATTTTAAAGGAGTTTTTAATATGAAAGCTTTAATCGTAGAAGATGATAGAATTCTTTCTGATACAATTAAACAATGTATCGAAGATAAATTTAATGTTGAACAAGCATATGATGGTTATGAAGGATATATGTTCGCTAAAGGTAATATCTATGATGTTATAATTTTAGATATAATGATGCCTGAGATGGATGGATATGAGGTTGTGTCAAAACTTCGTAAGGATGGAGTTTTAACACCTGTTCTTATGCTTACTGCTAAAGATTCTACAGCAGATAAAGTAAAAGGATTAAATTATGGTGCAGATGATTATTTGGTAAAACCTTTTGAAAGAACAGAACTTGTTGCAAGATTAGAAGCTATAGTTAGAAGAAATAATAGTTTCTTCCAAACAGATACTCTAAAATTTAAAGATTTGGAATTAAACTTAAAAAATAGAACAGCAACCATTAAAGGAAAAGAAGTAGTTTTACTTGGAAAACAATTTGATTTGTTAGAATACTTGATTAATTCTCAAAATACAATTATTACTAAAGAACAAATATTTGATAAAATTTGGGGATTTGATTCAGATACTTCAACAAATGTTGTAGAGGTATATGCTTCAGGACTTAGAAAAGAACTTAAAAAATATGGTTATGATAAATATATAAAAACACTAAGAGGTGTTGGTTATATTATGCAAGATAAATAAGGAGGTTAAAATTCATGAGAAATGGTAAAAAAACTATTCGTAAAGAATTAATAAAAAATATGATTTTCAATGTTGTTCTTTTTACAATTCTTTTTACTGTTTTTAGTTTATTTATTTTTTATCAAGTAGATAAATATCTTTATACTAGTATAGATTCTCAATTAATGCAGATTAAAGCAAATTTATCAGATATTACTAAAATGAATCCTCCTAATGATTTTAAAAAACCAAAAGATAATGAAAATAGTAATACAGTTCCAGAAATAGGTATCAATTATAAAGAAGATAGTACAAATACTAATGTTGAATTTGGTATTATTAATGAAGAGGAATCTAATGATTTACCCGAAATTCCTTTTGAGACAGAAGATTCAAAGGAAACTGAACTAAGTAGAGAAATTGAACAAATAAAAAAAGAAGTTGATATGCGTTTTGGTAAAGTAGGAAACTTAAGGGTTGTTGCTATACTAAGGGATGAAGAAGGACAAATATTAGGTACCTCATATAGAAATGATTTGTTTTCTGATTTTATTAATGGAATAAGTTTTGATAAAGGTAATGTTGGTAAAATATATAATTTGTCCTTAAATGATGAGATTTTTTACAGAGGCACAGCAGTAGAAATAGAATCTAACTCTGGTGAAAAATACTATGTTGATTTATTAATTAATACAAACTCAGAAAATGAAATGCTAAATAGATTCTTACATACTTTAACTTTAGGAACCGGAATTAGTATATTACTTTCTATTTTTATTAGTTATTACTTAGCTAATAAATCAATCAAACCTATAGTAAAATCTTATGAGAAACAATCTGAATTTGTTCAAAATGCATCACATGAATTAAGAACACCACTTACTATTATTCAAGCTAAACAAGAAATGTTATTACAATCACCTAATAGCAAAATAATAGATAAATCAGAAGATATTGCTCTGACACTTAATGAAACTAGAAGGTTATCTAAAATGGTTTCAGAACTTATGGAACTTGCGAGAGATGATGCTAATAGAACTGTTATAACTAAAACTAAAACAGATATTAATGCTTTAATTAATGAGATTACAATTCCTTATAAAGAAATGGCACAGATGCAAGAAAAAGAAATAACTATAAATAGTAATTGTTCTAGAGAAATTGAAGTTGATCAGAATAAATTTAAAGAACTTTTAGTTATTATTTTGGATAATGCTTTGAAATATACAGAAGCGGGTGACAAAATTGAAGTTGAAGCTAAAACTCAAGATGATAGATTGTTCTTGAATATCAAAGATACGGGTATTGGTATTTCTGATGAAGGCTTAAAACATATTTTTGAAAGATTCTATAGAGAAGATAAAGCACGTTCTAGAGCTAAAGGTGGAAGCGGTCTAGGACTTTCAATAGCACAAACTATTGTTAAAGGACATGGTGGAAACATTAAGATTGTACATAATAATCCTAAAGGAATAATTGTTCAAGTAAGATTATAAAAAAAGTGATAAAGCACAAGGAAAATCCTTGTGCTTTTATTGACTTTTAAACGCTGTATTTATATAATATTAAAGTGTAATTATTTGTGTAAATTAGGAGACTTACAATGTCAAACCAAATATTGAATCAAGATGATAATTTAGAATCGAATATAGATAACTTGGATAGTTCAAGTAACATTGTTGTAGCAGATACAAATACTGGAATTAGTGCTGGCGGTAATGGATTTGGTAGTAATCCTAAGAAATTTAAAAAAGGATTACTTATAAGCGGTATTTCAGTTTTATCTGTTGTTTTTTTGTTCTTAATAGTTGTTATTGTATTTTCTGTTAAGAATACAAAAGACACAAATATTAAGCAAGGTGTATCTATAGAAAATGTTGATATATCCGGTTTATCAATGGAAGATGCTAAGAAAAAAGTTAAAGAAGAATTTTTAGATAGATTAAATAACAATATATATTTTCAGTATGGGGAAGAAGGATATTCTTTAGCTTTTGAACAGATTGATGTTAAATATGATTTAGATAATGCAATTGAAAAAGCATATAGTATTGGTAGAACAGGAACTATTATCGAAAGAGATTTAAAAGTATTAGATTTAAAGAAACATCCTGAAGATGTTACTATAGAAGTATCATATGATAAAGTTGCATTAGATGCTTGTATAAATGACTTATCTGCTAAACTACCTGAACAGGTAATTCAACCTAGTTATTATACTGAAGGAAGTTCATTAATAATTACTTCTGGAAAAGTTGGTAAGACTTGTAATGTTGAGGGTGTTGAAGAAATAGTTCATAATGCTTTAAATGGTAAAGACTATAATGATGTTTTTTTTGATATACCAACAGAAGATGAGTTTCCTGACGAAATTGATGTAGATCAAATACATAATGAAATATATAGAGAAGTTAAAGATGCTTATTATACAGTTGATCCTAGAATGGTATATGTAGATCAAACTGGTATTGATTTTGCAGAAGATGTTGAGACTGTAAAAGAGAAAATAGCTTCTGTAGAACAAGAAAAGTATGAAGTTCCACTTAAATTTACTCCTGCAAATGTTACAGTAAATGATTTAGGATTTGATGCTTTTCCTGATCAACTAGCAACTTTTTCTACTACATATGTAAATAATGCTAATAGAACTAATAACTTAAGACTTGCTTCTAATAAGATTAATGGAAAAGTATTAATGCCTGGTGAAACATTTTCATATAATAATATAGTTGGAGAGAGAACTTGGGCTGCCGGATATAGAAATGCAGCTATTTATGAAAATGGTCAAGTTGTTGATGGCTTAGGTGGAGGTATTTGCCAAGTTTCATCTACACTTTATAATAGTGTACTTCGTTCTAATTTAGAAGTTGTTGAAAGAACTAATCACATGTTTAAGACATCATATTTAGGTGGTGGACTTGATGCTACTGTTGCATATGGTTCTTTAGATTTTAAATTTAAAAATAATAGAAATTATCCAATAAAAATAGTATCTAGTGTTAACGGTGGATATTGTACTGTTCAAATATATGGTTTAAAAACTCCAGATGATTATGATATTCAAATTACTACAAGTTATCTTGGTGGTAATACTTATCAAACTTATAAGAAATTCTATAGAAATGGACAATATTTGGGTTATGAGACGGTATCAACAGATACTTATAGTACGCACTAAAAGGAAATATATATGAGAATACGTAGAAGGCCTTGGGCTAAAAAAGAATTAGAAGATGCTAAATTTTATATTGATGATCCTACAGTAAATAAGGGAAAATGGAAAACATTATTTAATAATGACAATCCTATTCATTTAGAACTTCGGATGTGGTAAAGGTAGTTTTATTGCAAAGCTCGCTTCAAGACATCAAGAAATTAATTATATTGCTGCTGATATGATTGAAACAATGCTTGGGTTGTCAAAAAGAAATATTGAAAAAGAGTATTCAGAGGCTAAAATTGAAATTAATAATTTATATTTAATAAGAATGAATGTTGAAAGAATATTAGATTCTTTTTCAGAAGAAGATACAATAGATAGGATTTATATTAATTTTTGTAATCCTTGGCCAAGAGGGAAACATAATAAAAGAAGGCTTACACATATAAGGCAACTTGAACATTATAAAGTTTTTCTTAAAAAAGGTGGAGAAATCTTTTTTAAAACTGATTCAGATTATTTGTTTGAAGATAGTCTAAATTATTTTAAAGATTTAGGTTTTGAAATAGAAAAAATTACATATGATTTGCATAATGATATGATTTTTGAAGACATTAGAACTGAGCATGAGCAAATGTTTTCAGAAGAAGGAATTAAAATAAAAGCTTTAATTGCAAAAATAAACTAGTTTTAAGATTATTTTAATGTATTAAAAATATTATAAATCATGAAGAAACAAAGGAGGAATTTACATTGATAGAGGTTAAAAATCTTACGAAGAAATATGATAAAACAATAGCCGTTGATAATATTAGCTTTGAAATTAACGACGGTGAAATTGTTGGTTTCTTAGGACCTAATGGAGCTGGTAAAACTACTACAATGAATATGCTTACAGGTTTTATAGAGCCAACATCTGGAAAAGTATTAATTAATGGATATGATATTGATACTAAACCAAAGATGGCTAAAAAACAATTTGGATACATGCCAGAGAATGTTCCATTATATGGAGATTTAACAGTAACTGAATTTATTTCTTATATGGCTGATTTAAAATTAGTACCTAGAAAAGAGAAGAAGGCTGAAATAGCTAGAGTTATAAAAGAGGCTGGGTTAGAATCTGTAAAAAATAAACTTACTAAAAATTTATCTAGAGGATATAAGCAAAGAACTAGTTTAGCAGGTGCTCTAGTTGGAAATCCTAAAATACTTATTTTGGATGAGCCTACTGTTGGATTAGATCCTAAACAAGTAACTGAGATTAGAAACTTTATTAAAGATTTAGGAAAAAAACATACAGTTCTTGTTAGTTCACATATTCTATCTGAAATTAGTCAAATGTGTTCTAAAGTTATTATTCTTAAAGAAGGAAAGATAGTTGCTATAGATTCTGCTGAAAACCTTGAAGAGGTTACTTCTGGTGGTCTTGAATTATTAGTTACTGTTGAAGAAAAAAATCCAAGCTTTGATAAGATTAAGAATAAAATACCTTCTATTGAAAGCATAGTTAAACAAGATAATGTTAATGATTCTGATGAAGAGATTTACGTTGTTAGATGTAAAGACAAAACAGATATACGTAAAGAGTTCTTAAAACAATGTGCTAATGAAGATATAACAATACTTGAGATTCATAAAAGAGAATCTTCACTTGAAGAAGCATTCTTAAAAATTACTGAAGATAAGGAGGATAAATAATGTTTGCAATATTAAAAAAAGAATTTAAGACTTATTTTGTAACACCTGTAGGATATATTTTTATTACAATATTCCTTTTAATGTTAAGTGCTACATTTTATTTATACACATACTTACAAGGTTCAACTAGACTTGAATATGTTGTTTTAGATAGTTCAGTTATATTGACTTTTATAATTCCACTTTTAACAATGAGAATGTTTTCAGAGGAAAAGAAATCAGGAACTGATCAACTTCTAATGACTTCACCTAAAAGTATAGTGAGTATAGTACTTGGTAAGTTTTTTGCTGCAACACTTGTAATATGTGTTACTGTATTATTCTTCTTAGTATATTATTTTATATTAAAACATTTTGGACCAGTTAGCTTAATTGAGCCTTTAGTTGGTATATTTGGCTTTTTATTACTTGCTATGAGTTATATAGCTTTTGGAATGTTTATATCAGCTTTAACTTCTAATTTAGTGTTAGCAGCAATTATTCCAATGGCATTTAACTTTGGACTTATGTTTCTATATTCAAACTTTAAATTATTGCCACTTATCTCTCTAGTGTCAATGTTCCAAAAGTTCCCACAAGGAGTTATTTCTCTTAAAGAATTAATTGGCTTCTTATCATTTATATTATTATTTGTACTTCTTACTATTTTGGTATTACAAAGAAGAAAGAGTGTTAAATAGGAGGTAAGAAGATGAAAGAAAAAAGATTATTAAAGAAAATGGAAGCCGAGAAGAAGAGAGAAGAGAGAAAAAAGGATAAGAAGTCTTTTAAAGAACATATGAAAGACTTTAAAGATTTCTGCGTTAAAGATACTTCTAGAATGATTTTATTAGTATGTATTCTTATTGTTGCATATTTCGTACTTAACCTATTTATGGCTGATAAGCAGTTAGCTCAAATAGATTTAACAACTGGTAGAGTACATTCGTTAACTGATAGATCTAAAGAGGTAGCAAAAGGTGTAGATAAAGATATAACATTCTATCTTTGGAAAATTAATGAAAATGATGGAGTTCCAGATATTATAAGACAGTATACTCAAGTAAATAGTAAAATTAAACTATATATGGTATCAGCTGATGATAAAGAATTAATTAAAAAATATGCTTTTGAAGCTGATTATCCTTCTATAGTTGGTGTTTCAAGTAATGGTCATGTTTCTTATATTTCAAATGGTGATCTTTTTACATATGATGATGATTTTACAGTTGTTGACTTGTCAGAACAAAAACTAACAAATGCTTTAATTTACTTAAATAATGATAAACAATATAAAGTTTATGCTTTAGCTGGAAAATCTACTTATACATTAGAAAATGGAATAAATGGCTTAGCACAATATTTACAAGCTGATAATTACCAAGTTGAAGCTTTAAATATAATGGAAAAAGGTGCTGTTCCAGATGATTGCGACATATTACTTATCTTTGGTTTGAGTGAAGATTTAAATAGTTTTGAAACTGATTCAATTATAAATTACATTGCCAAAGGTGGAGATATGATTATTGCTAATGATAATGATTTTGTTAATACATCAAGATCATTACCTAATTTTGATAGAGTATTAGATCAATTTTGTATGAAATTGCCTAATATGATGGTTCAAGAAACTAGCTCTGAAAAGATTATTAATGCTACTAATAAAGGATTAACGTTTAAAGGTACTATAGTTGGTGATCATGAAATTACAAGGCTATTAAAGAATTATGGAGCATGGCCTTTATTAACAGGTGTTGGTCCTATTGAATTAGATTACACTAAGGCAGTTGAAACAAATGTTACTCCTATACCTTTAGTAGTAACTTCTAATAAGGCAATTGCAGCTGATTTAGCAAATAAAACTTCTTCAAATGAACAACAATTTACAGTTATAGCTGCTGCTATAAAAACTTCTGATAGTGGTCAAGAATCTAGATTGGTATTATTTGGAAATGCCGAATCATTCTCAGATTCTCTTTATGTAGATGAATATAATAGTGAATATATTAAATATATTGATTATTCTCCAAATGCATCTATTATGCTTAATTCATTTGCATATGTATCTAACCAAGGAGAATTATACTCAATTAGAAAAACTACTTCTGATAATAGATTCGTTGCTACTAAAGAACAATCTAGAAAAGTTTTAGGCATTATAGCATTTGTACCTGTTTTAGTTGCATGTATTGGTGTTGTAGTATGTAATAAAAGACGTAAATTAAAATAGTTATTTTTTAAGAGCAACAGGGTATGTTTTCTCTGTTGCTCTTTTTTACAAGGGGAAATGATGAAGGAAAAAGTATTACCATTTATTGTTAAAAATAAATATAAATTATTATTAACTATAGTTATTATAGCTTATACTATTATATCATTTTATAAATTAGGAAGTACCAAATGGCCTCAAACATTACAAGCATTAGATAATGATGAATATGTTGTTTTTAAAATTAATAATGAAGAGACAATTGGAAAATTAATGATTTTTACTGGGCCTTCTGAGATGTATCTTACTGTTAATGTAACAGATGATTATGAAAATAAAGATTCGTGGGTAAGACTATCTGAAATTACTGCAGATTATGCAAGTATCTTAAGATGGAATACTTATGAATTCTATGATAATAGAGTTAGAGCTAAATATCTAGTATTATCTTCTTATTGGTTTACTACAAACGTTGGAGATATTAAAGTATTTACTCCTGGTGGTAATGAAATTCAATTAGAAGCTATTGATGAAAGAGGAGAAAGATTATTAGATGAATCTAAATACTGTCCTCATGAGTATGAGTATATGACAAGTACATATTTTGACGAGGTGTATTTCCCAAGAACTGTTTATGAAATTATGAATAATAGAAGTATTTATGAATATACACATCCACCTTTAGGAAAGCTTATAATGTCTATCCCAGTATATTTCTTAGGTTTATCTCCATTTAGCTTTAGATTAATGGGAAATATTAGTGGTATATTAATGATACTAGTAATTTATGAAATAGCTGTAGCAATGTTTAAAAAAGAAAAATATGGTTTATTTGCTGCTATTATAATGGCTTTAGATGGAATGCATTTTGGACAAACTAGGATTGGAACATGTGATGGTTACTTAGTACTATTCTGTTTATGCTCATTTTTATTCTTCTTAAAGTATTTACATATGGATAAAGAAAAAAATTTTAAAGCAAAAATAATTTCTCTACTAATAGCTGGTACTTTTTGGGGACTTGCAATCTCAGTTAAATGGACTGCATTTTTCTTTGGCGCTGGACTAGGTGTGTTATGGTTATTTGAATTTTTATTCAAAGCTGATTGGAAAAGAAAAGGAAAGTTTTCACCAGCAATTGTTTTATACTCTATTCTAGGCTTTGTAATTATTCCTGCAACAATTTATGTTTTATCATATATACCTATTATAAATAACCCAAATTCCACTTTAACTTACTATACAAGTCAAAAAGAAGTTAGAGCAGGTGAAGAGAGCAAAGAATATACTGTTAAGATACATGATGTTGAGTCATTTTTCACTTACCAAAGAGCAATGTATATTTATCACTCTGAATTACAGATGAGAAAAGAAGCAACAGGTGATGAAATTCATCCATTTTCGAGTAAATGGTATACATGGCCATATATAGGAAGACCACTTTGGTTTTATGTTGGTAGATTCTATGATGATGCTGATCATTTAGTCAAATATGGTACTATAGCATGTATGGGTAATCCTGCAATTTGGTGGCTAGGAATGGGAACAACGATAATTACTTTAATATATTCTTTAATTAAACGAAATAAAGAAGGTATGATATTAATGGTAATGATTGCAGCAACTTGGCTTACATATGCATTTGTTGATAGAGAAATGTTTATATATCATTACTTTATAACTCTGCCATTTGTAATGTTAACCATTGTATTTGCATTATCACGTTTAATAGAATGGAAAAATCACTTTAAAATATTATTACCAATACTTTGTACTGTCTTTTTAGGTTTCTTTATTTATTTCTATCCAGTTTTTTCTGGTATTCCAGTAGATAAAGATTATATTGAACAGACTCAGTGGTTTGAAAAGTGGTATTATTGATGTTGTAAAAAGTACAATTAGATGATAAAATGAGTTCGATTTAAATAGAAAATAATTATTTAGGAGGTATAAATATGGAATTAAAAGGTTCTAAAACTGAGAAAAACTTAATGGAAGCATTTGCTGGTGAATCACAAGCAAGAAACAAATATACTTATTTTGCAAGTAAAGCAAAAAAAGAAGGATATGAGCAAATTGCTGCTATATTCCAAGAAACAGCTGATAATGAAAAAGAACATGCTAAAATATGGTTCAAACTATTACATGATGGTGATGTTCCTACAACTACTGAAAACTTAAAAGCTGCAGCTGAAGGTGAAAATTTTGAGTGGACTGATATGTATGATAGATTTGCTAAAGAGGCTGAAGAAGAAGGATTTACAAAAATAGCATATCTATTCAGAGAAGTAGGAAAGATAGAAAAAGAACATGAAGAAAGATATTTAAAACTATTAGAGAATGTAGAAGAGGGAATAGTATTCTCTAGAGATGATGAAAGAATTTGGAAATGTAGAAATTGTGGACATATAGTTGTTGGTAAATATGCTCCTGAAGTATGTCCAGTATGTAATCATCCAAAATCTTATTTTGAAATTAAAGCAGAAAATTATTAATAATAAATAAGCAAAGGCCATACATCTTTTTGGGATGTATGGCCTTCGTTCGTTACAGAGGTAAGTTTAAGTTATGAGAAGATTCCCCTGATCACGACAATGATGAGAATAACTACCAGTACTCCGATGACAATGTAGCAGATACGCTCCAGCGTTCTATGCTTTTCTTCTTCATCTTCTTCGAAATCATCGTACAGGTCATCTTCTTCATCCAGCGTGTGGTACATATCGTTCTCGTACTTTTTCTTTTTCCTCTTTGCTTCGCGGCTCTTCTTCCACTCGTCGAACTGATCTGACTTTGCCTGGAACCAGTCGTGGATTTTGTCTCCGAAACTCTTTTTCTTCGTTACCTTTCTGGTGACAACTCTTGTTCTGCGAACGCGATCTCCTGATTCTTCTTCTGCAGGCTTGGGAGCCTTGGCATGAGTCGGAGCCTTTTTAGGGGCAGTAGTAGTTGCCTTCTTGGCAGGCGAAGGTGTTCCTTTGGTAGGAACAGTTGAGCGCGGTTTGCATCCTTCAAGTTCTGCGGCTAAATCTGCCAGTTCCTGTGTGTAGAATGTCCGCTTGGTGTTTCTGTAAGCGTCACTTTTCATCATGTCGCTCACAACGGTACTTGGTGATCTGTCACTTGCGTTGCTCATTCTTTAAGCACCTCCTGTTTTTTTGCTATTCAAGTGAATAATGCAACAAATGCAAAAGCTTGCATCTTTTAGGTATAACTCTTATCGAGTACCTATTTATTATTATACCATATTTATTATGTTAATTCAATTTTGTGTAACTTAAGATACTATATTTATTGACATATTTTTTAATTATAAATATAATTTTATTGTGAATTTTTAGTATATATAGAGGAAATAAATGAGAAACTTTTTGATTATATTAATAACTAAAATTATTTGTTTTATTATGAAATTATTTGGCAGAACAGGGGGAAATCTTCCTGGAAAGCTTGCATATAAATGGAACAAGAATATTTTTAAATATTTTAAAATATCTGGAAAAATTATTGCTGTTACTGGTACTAATGGAAAAACTATGACTAATAATGCTATTGGAGGAATGCTAAAACACGCTGGATATAAAGTTATTAGTAATGTCGAAGGAAATAATATGGAAACAGGTATTTTATCTGTTTTAATTAAAAACTGTAGTTTAACTGGTAAAATATCAGCTGATTATTTTGTTTTTGAAACAGATGAAAGTTATGTACCTGTTTTATATAAGATGATTCCATTAGATTGTTTAGTAGTATTAGATTTCTTTAGAGATCAATTAGATAGGGTAGGAGAGGTAGAAACAGTTATCCAAAAGATAAATGGATTCTTAGTTAATTATCAAGGAAAACTTGTATTAAATGGTGATGACCCTAATGTTGCAAGACTTGGTAAAGCTAATAAAAAGAATGGTTCTATCTATTATTATCATGTCGAAAAATATAAATATTCTACTACTGAGGAGGCAGATGCTGGAGAAGGAAAATTCTGTCCATTCTGTGG
>OCVV011122723.1_pt1 | contig 20311 bp, 22 predicted proteins | sample 1539721 | NCBI WGS metagenome assembly OCVV01 (sample SAMN02144230, study PRJEB22623) | gut metagenome | biome: sheep rumen | host: Ovis aries | place: New Zealand
GATACAACATTTGCATAGCGAAAAAGATTATATCACTCGGTAGATAATTATCTAATACTAAATATGAAGTTGGGAGAAGACCTCTCCAACTGGTTCGTTAATTTCTAATGACACTGTATCACTTAAATACAATGGCTCTTTATTGATTACAACAATATGTTTACCACGGAAGTAGTTCACTAATCCAGCAGCTGGATAAACTCTTAATGAAGTTCCGGCAATGATCAGAAGATCAGCATTTGAAATAGCCTCAATTGATTGACGCAACACATCTTGGTCTAATCCTTCTTCATATAAGACAACATCCGGTTTAATTAATCCTCCACATTTTGGGCAATATGGAGTTCCCTTAAATTTCATAATGTCTTCAAGTGAATAATGTTCTCCACAGCGTAGACAAGTGTTGCGGTGAATTGATCCGTGAAGTTCTAAAACATTCTTGCTTCCCGCTAGTTGATGAAGCCCATCAATATTTTGCGTTATAACCGTCAATTCTCGGTTATTTTCGAGTTTTGCCAAGAATTTATGAGCAGCGTTTGGCTTCACACCTTTTGGCACCATGAACTCTTTGTAGAACTCATAAAAAGTATCTGTGTGTGAGAAGAAATAAGTATGTGAAAGCATCTCTTCATAACTTGTTCCGTACTTACTATGGAGGTGGTACAAACCGTCTTTGCTACGGAAGTCTTTGATCCCACTTTCCGTAGATACTCCAGCACCTCCAAAGAAAACGATTTTTTTGGATGAATTGATTAACTCCTGGAGGGTTTTGATTTTGGTGTCCATATTATAATTATTGACCAATTTGATGTTTAAATAAATTAAGAAGAAAACTCTTCAAACCCTCAAAATTAACACTGTAGTATTAGATTTACTTGAAAAAGCTATCAAAAAATTTAATAATTTATGTACTCATATAAGTACACAAAAACTATAACGTCAAATTTTTGTTGCCTTTGGATAATCCTACTATAACATAATGGAAAAGATCTTAAAACAAAGGAGCATATATGAATAAACAAGAAGTAAAAAAATATGGACAATCGCTTGCTAATGCTTGTGATTTAGTTTTACAAAAATCAAAGCCTGGGAGATTGTTTTCATCCCCATATAATTCGGTGGTTCCGGCAATTATTGATTGCGTATACTCATTAAATTCAAGATATGAAACAGTTAAAAAGATAGTAAAGAGATATGCTGATAACTATATGAATGGAAACCCATCATCCAAAGGATTAAATGTGGATGATCTGATTAATCAGGTAAAACAAATTGGCTTTGAAGATTTTGCGTTATATGTTCTTCAAAGTAAAAGAAAAATCTTGAAAAAGGGGTCAAATAAATATCGTATTCAAACATGTTATGAAGTTGCTGAAATTCTTAAAGAGCAAAATATTCAAACCATTCAAGATTTTCAAAAATTAAAAAAAGACAAAGCGTATGAATTAGCAAACAACCTTAAAACGCTGGAAGGAATTGGTGAAGCTGCAGTGAATTATCTATTCATGCTCTGTGGCGATCAGAACAAATGTAAACCAGATGTTCATTTATTAAAATATATTGAAGAAGTTATTGGATTTAAAGTTACTGAGGCTGAATGCCAAGATTTGTTTAAGGAAGCGACAAGAATTTTGAGCGCAAAACCAGAATACAAAGGGTTATCAGTCGCGGGATTAGACAGTAAAGTCTGGTATTACCATAAATATCAAAGAAAGGAATAATTAATAAATGAAACGCACAGACACAGAAATTCACATCATCGAATTACTATTAACATTAGATTACCTCTTACATTACTCTGACTGTGATCATCCAGCAAGTCGAGAAGAAATCTGCCGTCACGCCAGAGAATACGGTTTAACCTATAACGGTGGAGTTAAAGGTGACGATGTTAAGCGTCAAAGAATTACAACTTGTTTGGATATTCTTTATCGAATTTTTAATAAGCACGATGATCGCTTCCCTTTTCTTTTAGAAAAAACGCCTTCTGGAAAGTATTATATTGAACAGAGAAACGGCTTAAATGAATTTCAAACAGCTGAAATCCTAGCCGCGATTAAAAATGATAAATATACAAAAACTGATGATGTTAGTTTTCTTCAGGAACGTATCTTAGAAGCCTTCTCAACAACAGACGAGTATCGCGACATTATCAACAAAGAATATCGTCGTCTTCTAAGAGGTGTTAATAAGTTTGATGATGAAACGATTCGCAAGATTAACTTAATCGAGAAGGCTTACCGTGAACAAAGATTAATTAAAGTTCGTTGGGTTATATATCAAGATAAGACTCCTCTTGAGTTTTTCTTCTGGTATCGCGTCTATTTAATGAAAGAATTCCAAGGAAAACCTTATGCCTTTTTGGTTCCGACAAATATGGCGGTACCAGGCGGCAAACTCATTTTGAATGAAAACTATATCTTTAAACCAATCGAAGACATAGATATCCCAAATTGGCCAGATAGCAAAATCCTCAATTATGATAAAGACGAAAATAAAGACTTTAGAGAAATTGAAAAGCACTTTGCTAGACATAACCCCAAAATTATCGAAAAGTACAAGACTCTTGATAATTTTGTCAAAAAGATGATTTCTCCAATGGGCGGATCGTCCATTATTGTGACATTTTATTTCACCAGAAATCTTCTACCAGTCATCAAACGCTCGTATGAAAGGTTCTTTGTTGAAAAATTCATTTTTGCTGAATCGAACGATATAGCTAAAATGGATAAAGCTGTTAACTACTACTGCAAAGCCTGGAAAAACGTAGAAATCGTTGCGGATGAATTAAAACCTGGTGAAAAGGGAAAATATGGATTAGTAAATGTCTCTGTTAACGCCAAGGCGTTCCAATCGTGGTTATTATCAGATCCATATGGCGATGGTATGACTTGTATTGCAAACTTAGTGAATATTGTGAAGCCGCACTCGGTCATTGAATCATTAGAAAGATTTTTTGGATATCAATTTGGACGTTATTCAGTATCGTTCACCGATGAAGATATACATAAATTCTTCTATGCAGACAAACTAGAAGATAACAACGAAAAAGAACATAAAGACGTGATTTAGTTCTTCTATAAGTACAGAAAACGGACTCGTCAAAAAAGTTCGTTTTCTTTTTGCTTAAATATGTGTAAAGTGAGGTTACAAAAATGAAAAACAACCAGCAAAACCTTGAAGAAATCATATATAAACGTGCAAAAGAAATATATGGAGATATTCTTCCTGAGCGCATACACAATCGTATTGAAAAAGAACTAGAACGACTAAATCCATTCTCTGAGACAATTCTTTCTTCTTCGAAAAGCGTTTCTAAGTTTAAAGAAGTCGGAATGCTTCTCATACCAAGGACACGATTCACGAACTCATTTGTTTTCTATCTACTTGGATTATCTAACGTCAACCCTCTTCCAAAACACGCTTACTGTCCGAAGTGTCATACATTTTATTGGGGCAAGCGAGAACAAGACAAATGTGAAGTTTGTGGAGATAAGCTGATTGAAGATGGCTTTGATCTTCCATTTGAAATCTATGACATTAAAGATGAAGAGTTCTTAAAGTTTGATTATTCCTGCGCATATCATTTAACGACTAACAAAGGAAAAGTAAGAACATTTGAACACTCTTTATTGAAACTAGCGAACTTATTAGGAATTAAACAAGTCGATATCGATAACTATGACCCAACCAAAGATACTTTTAGTATCTTAAAAGCACTTAATGAGAATTATTTTAGCAAAACATATAAGAAAGTTCATATCTGTAACCATCAATCCTTTATTGGAATTTCTGATCTAGGAAGCGAAATGGTAAGAACGCTTCAAGATGAATATCAAGTTAATGACTTTGATGGTTTAGTTAAACTTTGTTGTATGCTCCATGGAACAGGTGTTTGTGATGCTAATGAAGAAAACTTAATTAATGTTGATTCTCCAAATATCAAAGATACCATTTGCTCTAGAGAAGATTTATATCAATTCTTACTTGAACAGCAATTTTCAAAAGAAGATGCAAAACTAATGTGTAGGGAAACACGCATTGGAAAACTGTCATCTCTAAGTGAAGAGAAGCTAAAAGGAGCGATGGTTGACCAAAAATACATCGAATATCTGAAACGGGTAAAATACCTCTTCTATAAGGGTTATGTGATTGCCCATCTTAAAGTCGCATTAATTCTTGCTAAAATATATTTAGAAGAACCATTACGTTATTATAAGGCTTACTTTACTTTAAACGCGGAATTATTGAGGAAAATTCCAGCAAATCCTGACTATTTTAAGATTTTGTTTGAAACGAAAGACTATGAAATGGAGAAAGTATATTTAGGTATTATTGATTTAATGGAAAGAGGATTTATACCTGAGGAGGTAATTCAAAATGAAACAAAATAATAAAAAGAGTTTCAATGGAATGGTTATTGATGTAGCAACTGAAACTATTATTGGTATTGAAGACGTAAAAGAAGTTTATATTTGTGGTGTAAAAGACATTAATGAATCATGTTTAATTAATCGTCCTTCTTTAGAAGCTGTGTTTGTGTGTCACGAAACCGCAGATCAATTCAATGTTCCAGGACTAATAAAGAGTCTTATCCAATTAGACGAGAGCGAACACGATAAGTCATTATTAGTGTTCTTACCAACACAATTCAAAAACGAATTGTTAAACAATCGGAATGTTCAAGTAAAAGATTTCGTTCGATATCATTTAGCAAATTCTAAAATCACAATTGTGTTCGCTGACATCGACGACCGAGATAGCTATTTGGAGTAGGAAAAATTAAAAATATTAAGGGATTGGTTATAAAAATCTAAGGTAAAACGCCAGACATCGTTAACCAAGTAACTAAATAAAAATGTCTCTCATTAAGGACATATTTTCAAACCGCCCAAAAACAGGCAAAACCTGTGTCAATAATATATGCGAGGTAAACATATGACAAAACAACAAGATGAACAAAAGATACCATTAATGAGCAAACTTCTCGAAACACTTTCAGGACAAAAGAAAATTACTATTTCCTATATTGTTCGTAACCTAGGCATAGGTTTCGTAAGGGCAAAGGAAATGTTTGACACATTAGTCGAGATAGGGTGTATATCTAACGAAGGATTAATCAACCTTGAATTAGTCAGGAGATATTACTTTCATCTAGCAAAAAAACAATATCCTATTAGAACACACAAAATCATCTTTTTAGATGTAGACGGAGTTCTAAACTGTCACTCAACAAAAGCAATGTGTGGCCCTTATAAAGGAATTGACCATTCCAAAGTGACTCTATTAAAAGAATTAGTAGAAGAAACCCACGCATATATTGTTTTAATCTCATCTTGGAAAGACAATTGGTTTAGATCCACCAAATTAAAAGATGAACAAGATGATATGGCGAATTATCTAGATAAGAAACTTGCGATTCAAAATGTCTATATCAGTGCGAAAACTGAAGAAGATGATCCGTTCCAAAGAGGTAAAGGAATTCTTGATTATCTTGACCGATTAAAAATGAAAGGAATCATCGTTGATAAATTCGTTATCCTAGATGACTATCTTTTTGACTATAAGGAAACAAAACTGACCAAACATTTAGTTCAAACTAGTTATAATGATAAAGGTTTGACTAAAAGACATATTAAGAAAGCATTAGAACTATTATGTTAGGCGCGATTATCGGAGATATGGTGGGCTCCATCTATGAGTTCCACCCAATTAAATCTAAAGACTTTAATATTTTTAATCCTCAAATGAGGATGACTGATGATTCTTATTTAACCATTGCTGTCGCGAAAGCGTTAATGAAGAATTATCCAATCAAATATGACCAAGAATCTTTAATAAAGATTCAAAATGATCTACGTCTAGAATTTCTTGACGCCTGGAAAAAGCATCCCGGATGTGGGTTTGGTTATATGTTCTTTAAATGGTGCGAAAAAGCATCACAAGGAATCGTTGAACCATATAACTCATATGGAAATGGATCCGCGATGCGTATTTCTCCTGTCGCCTATGTTGCTAACTCTGAAGAAGATTTAAAACTTCTAAGCAAGACTGTTACTGAAATTACCCATAATCATCTAGAAGGACTGAAAGGAGCAGAAGCAGTAGCTCTTTGTATTTATATGGCTCTTCATGGTTCGACCAAAGAAGAAATCAAAGAAAGAATGATTAAGGATTATTATCCAGAAATTAAAGACTTAGATTTTAAAAACCTCGTCAAAACCTATGGATTTCATGAAATTTGCCAAAAAAGTTGCCCTCAAGCAATCTATTGTTTTTTAATCTCAAATAGTTTTGAAGACGCGATTAGAAATTGTGTCGCAATAGGCGGGGATTGTGATACGACTGCAGCGATGGCTGGAGCGATTGCTCGGGCGTATTACAATAAAGAACACCCATGCGAATTTGAAAAGAAGTTCACATATCTCATGATTGATCCAGAAGTTGAAAAACTTGTTCAATCGTTTCATCAAACTGTATCAAAATGAGCAAATATAAAATTGATATCATCCTAGATAAACCAGAAATCTCTACTGAGTTTCAAGTCATCTGTTGGTCAGAAGAAATAGAAGGAACAAAGAAAGATGCTATCAAACGAGCAAAACAGCTTCAAAAAGAATGGACAGCAGAGTTCTACCAAATAACTAGGATATAAATGTCCTCATATACGAACGAAATTGTGACCTCATTCCAAAAGGTCACTTTTTTATGTACGTAATATTGTCGTAATAAAGAGGAAAGGAAGAAAAAAAGAGATGAGTCAACGCAAAAGATGGGCGATAAAAGAAGAAGCCCGAAACTATATTTCCAAGTGTTTTAATGAGAACCATTTTGGTCTCAAATATTGCGCTGCATGCGATTTCCTCGGAGTCGATGCAGTCAAATACCGAGAAAGACACAAAAGCTTCCAACTCGGGATTTGGGAAGACTATCTCATCTCTATGCCTCGTCATGAAGTCAAGGAAATAATACAAAACATCAAAGACGAGGCCATTGATAATGAATATGCTAATGGATGCAAATCTCAAAACATCAATTATGGTGAAGTAACCGCCGAAGAATACCTTAAGTGGGCAAAGATGTATAAAATCATCGCCAATAATAACTAATAAAAGGAGAACAACAATGAATCAACGTAAAAGATGGGCAACCAAACAAGAAGCCATGAACTATGTTGCCAAGTGCCAAAGAGAAGGACACTATGGCTTGCGCTTCTGCGCTGCCTGTGATTTCCTTGGACTTGATGCAGGCCAAGTGAGAAAGGAGAAAAAAACAAAATGAAAAACTTAGAAATTAAAGAAGAATTTGTTCGTCCTGGAGAACATCGAAACAATAAAGACATCGAATCTGTGTCGATGGTTAATGCAATGGTAGTGTTCTCTGGCGGTGCCTTTGAAAATTGTTCTAATCTAAATAGAATTTATTTTGGATTAGATATTACTCGTATTGGAAATAGAACATTTGCCAACTGTTCATCTTTAAAAGATGTTTGGTTCGCGATTACTGATAAAGACAAAATTATTGAAATTGCCGAAGATACCTTTGATGGTTGTAAGCAACAAATAACATTCCATATCTTCGCTTCTGCAATTGATAATCCTTATTTGAACAAATACGCTAAGAAACACGGTTTTAGAGTTGTTCCAATGATTTAATTATTATCTCGCGAGTTAGAGATACATAAATCGTATTTAACACGTTATAATCTAAATTAAGATGAACCAAAATAACGAAGAAAAACAAATTATTACTAAAGTAGTTGTAAAAGACTACGTTTCTAAAAAGTGCCCATATATTACTTCGATGGAGCTTGTTGATCGTGGATTAATCGAACTTCTAAAGAAATCCGAAGCTAACCAAGAAGAATATCAAGAACTTGTTGAAATAGAAAAAGAATCCTCCGATGAAGCTTTTGATACCGAAGAAGAGGAAGAAAAATTTTTTGATATCCGTTCTGTTCTTCGAGATTATCCTCATTTAAAACAAAAACTCGCTAAGTTTGATAAACACGTTAAACGAAACAAGGCTGAAGAACTTATTGAAGAATACAACGACGACCAACTTGTTTCGAAGTTATCAAGAAGATACTTTGAACTTAAAGAAGGGGAAGATAAATGTATCCGTTGTGATACAGATCGCGATGGTAAAACCGTCTATAACATGGATCTTCTCACTAAATATACTGAAGATTATCTAAAGGAACCCGGTAAAAAATATTTCTTTGAAGGTCAAATTGAATGGGAAGATATGCGTGCGAGATTTGATGTCTTAGAAAAGAATGATGATGGAACATATAACATCTACGAAGTTAAAGGAACCAATGATGTCTTTTCTCACCCAAAGAATAATCCTGAAATCGATACAAGAATTAAAAAGAAATACCTTTATGATTTATTGTTTCAATACCACATCTATCAAAAGTTCTTTCATGGAAAAATTAAAGATGTCTTCTATGTATTTACTAATCGAGAGTTTGAATTAAAGACTCTCGCTTATCCTGTTCCTGATCAAGATTTAAACGATCTTTTCATCGAAAAAGGAGTGATTAATCTTGAAGAAGGAACAATCTCATTAAGAGAATATTTTGATGCGGATGGATATGTAGAAAGTAAAAAAACTACTGTTGAATCATTAGAAGACATTCTTTCGGAAATCAGAGTTATTAAAAAGTTAAAGAATGTTTTACCAAAGAAAGATTATCTTTGTCGTAAAGGACCAATTTGTCCATTTATAGATTTATGTTTCACTGATAACAAAGATAATCCTAATTCCATTTTTAAACTTACTAACTGGGGTTCATATGGTGGTTATTGGGGTTATATGAAACAAATCATCGACGACGGTATTTATAAGATTTCTGATGTTGTTCCTGAAACGTATAATTATGTAGAAATCAAAGTCAAAAAGAATGGTGAAACTCGCCGTTCAAATGCGTATACCCAGATACAATATGAAAAAGGAAAATATACGCATAAATATGTCATTGATTGGAAAAGAATGGAAGACATTTTAAATGATGATTATCTCAAAGAAGGAATTGATTACCTCTTATTCTTTGATTTTGAGTCATTCCAGCATCCAATTCCATTAGTCAAACATCTATCATGTTGGAAACAAGTTGTCTCTCAATATTCTCTTCACATTTGTAAGAGAGGATATGATTTAAGCAAACATGACTTTGCAAAAGGTGTTGGCGGAGATGTTTGGCATTACGAATATATTGCTGATCCTGAAACAATGGGTTACGAAAATCCAAGTATTGAATTATATCAAACTCTTTATGATCAACTCGTTGAACGCGGCATTGATCCAATGGCAAAAAACTACAGAGTTGTTGTTTTTAACGATAATTTTGAAAAGACTCGTATGAAAGAATTTGGAGAAGATTTCGAATTTATCGCTGACAAAAAACTCCTGCAATTCGTGGATAATTTTAGAAATAATGTTGTAGATTTACTACATTTCTTTACATATGGGGCAATCTATTCGAGAGACTTTGTTGGACGTGGATCTTTGAAGGTTGTCCAACCAACATTAAGAGAAGATAAAGATGTTCAAGATTTCTATAACAAGTTCCTTCCATTTGATTTCTATAACTCTCTTGATTATCACAAAGGCGATAAATGTTTAGTCTATAATGGAGGAATCTGTTTAGACCTTTATAAATCTTTAATTATTAGATGCCATTTAGGTGAGCAAAACAAAGGAACTCCAACAAAAGATCTTTTAGATGAAGCTCGTGCATACTGTAAGATTGATACCTGGGGAACAGTTATCATCTATGATGTAATTAAAAATGTCTACGAAAGAAAGCTTAAATTAAATGCTGATATTATATTATTGAATTGAGGAAATTTTATGAACTGCTGTTTTGATGAAACCATTAAAAACAAAAACCTTGTTAATTTAAGACAAATTCTTTCCAAATCAAAAAGAGGAGAAAATACTTTTAGAATTCCTGATTATCAAAGAGGTTATGCTTGGGGATGTTACGAAGATTTCTCTTTAAAAACAGACGACAAATTCGTAGGTTCTTTTGTTGACCTCTGGAAGGATATTTTAAGACTTTATTATTTAGGTGATAAAGCAAAATCGCACTATATTGGAATGCTTAGTCTTGATCAAATTGATAGTGCGGTTGATCTTGATAAAGAAAATCTTCAAAACACCAATGCATTTTATGTTGTCGATGGGCAACAACGACTTACATCATTAATTATTATTATTAAAACTTTGCAAAATTATATTAAAAAAGAATGTAATGAAAGTCCCGATGAGTCTCTATTGAAATTTAACTACATTCTCAATCGTTTTGATTATTCTGTAAACCGCCATGATACTGCTGGTGATTTTTTCAAAAAAAGAATTATTGATGGCATAGAAGTAGAACCGCAAAATCAATATGAAATAAATATTAATAACGCAAAAGAATATATTGATATTGAAATGTTAAAATTCACCGGTTTAGAAGCAAAAGAAATTCTTAATAACGTTGTTTTAGAAAAATTGATATTCAATGTTTACTTTATTAAGGAATTTGATGTTAGAGCAACATTTGAAATCATGAATAATCGTGGGAAGCCACTTACAAATCTTGAAATTCTAAAGAATAGATTGATGTATTTGTCTACATTTGTAAAAGATTTGAGCCTTTCAAAAAATCTTAAGGAAAAAATTGATAAAACGTGGAAAACCATATATGAGAATTTGTGTAAAGGCTCACCGGCCTTAGATGATGATGAATTTTTGAAAGTTCACTGGTGGGTATATAAAAATGCTTCTAATACAAAAGGAAAGAGCAAAGCGTATATAAATGAAATTTTGAACGATTCATTTTGTATTGATAAAGGAACATATCACGATCTTATTATTGATGAAAAAGATTTCGACGCCTTTAAATATATATGTGACTACATTGATAGTTTGGAATATCTCAGTGAATACTGGCTACTAATAAATAATCCTTCAACCCAAACAAATCTAAAAATTAATGGTGAGAACCGAAAACTATTATACAATTTGTCTTTATTACCTTTATCAGAATACGTTAGAGCAAGTTTAATGGCTATTCAATCTGATAAAAGTTTATCCGATTCTCAAAAACAAACTATCTATAAAGAATTAGAACGATGCATTTTTATTAGAAAATGCATAGGATTTAGTAATTCAAATATGTCGCCATTATTAACTAAATGTTCTGAGTTATATAGGTGTAAAGAGACTGAAAAACAACAATGTTTTGAAAACATTATGTCGCTTTTTAATGAAGAACCATTTGCTATATCAAAAGATATTATCAAACAATCATTTGAAGTTTTTGGAAGAGTTATAAACAAAGAAGATGGCACAAGGTATTACTCGTGGAAAAATGGATTGATCTATTTTTTGTACAAATACAATTTTTCTTTAAAGCTTCAAGATACAAGGAACGAACAAAACGTTGATGATATTGGCGATACAATTGAACACATTCTTCCTCAAACCCCAAAAAGCAAATACTGGTCAATAGTGTTGCAACAATTAAATGGAGACCAAGAAAAACAAAAAAAGTTTACAAATTCTCTTGGTAATATGTTGTTGCTTTCTCGTAGTGAAAATACGCAGGTTTCAAATTGCAGTTATCCAACAAAAAGAAACATAAACATAGGTTCGAACAAATTTGCGTATATTTATGGGACGAGATCTGCTCAGGAAGTTGCTACAAACTTCAAATATTGGACATTGCACACAATATACGAAAGAGAAAGAATGCTTTTTGAAAAGATGTTTGAAATGTGGATTTTTGATACTGGGGTAATGAAATTAAATGAATTTATGAGTATTTGTGATAGAGCTTCATTATTTCTTGAGGAACCAAAAAAACTTGCAAAAAGCGAACTGGATGCACTAGATGATCCAAAATTTGCAGATGAGAGATCAAACGTTCCTACAGCAAACCGAGGAAATAATAAAGATTGGTTTAAATCTCTGAAAAGGTATTTTAATCCGCAAAAATATAGCATCCGGCCTCTTGATAAAAATGTTTCTTATAAAAAATCAAATGAGTTCACTGTTAAAGAAAAAGGAAACAAGTTTGTTTTTGGTGGTTTAGATGGCGATCATAAAACAAGCTTTGAATACTCCTTTGATACTAACGTGCTCTATATAACTAGAGCCGGAGAAATTTTAAAAAGCGGCGCAGTGTTAACCGAAAAAGAAGCATATTTTGTTGAAACTTTTGAAAGGTATTTAAAAAACGAAAAAGGATTAACAAAGGAAATTCAAATTGGAGAAGACCAGTCTGAATGTGACAAAGATTTTCGAATAAGCGAAGATGAATTTAAAGAAAAATATTCTTATAGGAGTGACACATATACGCTTTTCGAAAAACTTAAAGCAGAATTAATCTCAAAGTATCAGAATGCTAATTACTATTTTACTAATTTGTATTGTGCTTTTAATGAACGAAAAAACTTTGTTGATTTTAAGATAGAAAAAAAGGCTTTGTGCATTGACTTAAAACCAATCTCAACAAAAACTGCTTTGGGTGGATTACTTGATAAAAAGAGTTATACCTGGCCATTAAGATTTCAAATAAAGATAAGAAACGAATCCGAGATTAGTGAAGCGCTTGAATTAATCGAGGAGTCCTATCAATATTTAAAGAAATAACTTTTAATTGATATTCTCGTTATCGCGACCAATAAATAAAAGAGTATGTAGTAATCTATTTTCATATGGATTACTTAAATAGATACTTTAGCCAAAAGACAATTGATTACTCAAGAAACTATCCTTTCGAAAACAAGGAATATAATGATGACGTCTTTCACGCGTTAAATGAAAACGATATTTTCTCGATGCTTAACGTAGGATGTTATTTTTACCTAAAAAAAGAAGAAAATAAGTTTGTTCACGAATGTGGTGTTGGATGGTTCTTTAAAATCATCGACGCCTACGAAAAAGGAAATTATAAGAAGTTTATCTATTGTGGCATCGATGATAGTTTGAACATCTATCTTAATGCGAAATATCTTCTTTCTACGTTTTTACTCCCTCATCCAGGCAACCCAACAGAGCACATCGATAACATTACCAATGAAAACTATCAGCTAGGAATGAAGTATCTTGAAGATTGCGCAACTGATGAATTCTGGGATTGTGGTTTTACATATGAAGAACTTTTTTATCGCTATTCAATCGGATGTGGTGTTGATCCTGATGAAGAAAAAGCTTTCCATTACGCTTTAAAGAGTCTCCTAAACACTGAATCTAAAAACAGTATAGATGAATTCAATAAATTTTTATCAAATACTCCAACACCAGAAGCATAAACAAAAGGGTCCAATTTAATGAACCCTTTTCACAAATCTGGCTAAATGCCAGACATCCGACTGACATCCGTTAATCAACGCGGATGTCTTTTAGTACCTCATTTTGGTGATCAACCAATTTCATGAGTCTCAACACATGTGCGCAACTAGGCATCGATGATCCGTTTATCCATTTATAGATGGATTTTTCGCTAGCGTTAATACGAATCCCGAGATCAATAGGATTTAGCTTTGTTGCTGCCACCAACATCCTAATCGCCCGTACTATTTCTTTTTCATCTTTCATATCGGATACACCTCCAAAATGAGAAGACGATTAATTGGTGGTTGCCCAGATAATAACTCATTTAAATAGTGAAGTAAATACACTTTTCGCGAATTCGAGTGACTCTTATTCATTCATGTCTTTTAGAATGCTTTTTAGAGGTGTTCGTATGAAAGAAGAAATTGTACATATTGTTTGCGAAAAATGTGGTTATGAATTTACCGAAAAGACCGATAAAGGAGAATGGAATCAAACATCCGATAACTGCTTTGGATATGTAGATGTGATTACTGTTTGTCCAAAATGTGGTTATGAAAATAGTTTTCCATTAGTTAGAGAGGAACATGGATATATCAATAATCTAGTACTGGAAAAACTTAAAAAGATTAAAGTTCACCCAGTTTTTCTTGGGATGATGTTAAACATTGAGTATCCAGTTGTAATGAAAGAAATAACTGAGAATTGTAGTAAAAATAAATCAAAAGCTCTGACAAAACTCAAACAAATAATCAATTTTATTCAATCAAAGGAATGTAATACTTTTGAAGATTTATACATAAAGATGTCTGAATTTACAGGTCCGTTGAATCAAGAAAATAATAATATTCATGAGATGCTTATTTATTCGAAAAGCAACAACCTAAAACAACTCGAAAAGAATTTAAAAAAAGAAGACTTGTTGTATAAATCCGATAAAGAAAAAAGAGAATATCGATTTGACTGTGTCTATAAAAACTACCTATTTCATCATATTGTCATAGACTCATCAAACGAACGATACAAAGTAATACTTCCTTATTTATATGATTTCAGAGGAATACACTTTATGAATGAGCAGGAAGCCTATAAACACGAATCATATTATCAACATTGTTTAAAGAAAGAGAGAACACACAAAATGGAAAAGAAGTTAAGTAAGAAAAAATTAGAAAAAATGATTAGAGAAAAGATTCAAGAGCATGAATTTTTGACCAACTACCAAGGCAACTGTGAAGATTTAGATGAAAAATCAAAACAAAAAGCCGGTCAATTATATAAAGAAATCGAACGGCTTATAAAAGAATACGTAAGTAAATGAACTAATCAGCAATTATATCGTTATTTTCGCAGGAAATTGAATTAATTTGCTGAATTTTAAGTTGGGTTTCTTGGCCTGTTTTAACTTTGCAGTTCATTGGGACATTAAAATAGCATTTTTCAATTTTTTCCTTTGGTAGCGATTCGATAAAAACATTATGATTTTTTATTCTGTTTTCGATGTATCTATTAACCATCGAAAGAGAATTTAGAATTCTATCCTTTGACTGCTTGCAGAAGACGCTATCAATGTCAACAGAGATGCTGTTCCTTTGAGATGCAATTGATGCGATTGTTGTTGTTGAAAGGCCTCCAAACGGATCTAAAACAGTATCGCCTTTAATAGAGTACATATTTATTAGTCTATATGGTATTTCGAATGGATATGAAGCATTTCTCTCCCTTGTATCGTTTGACAACATTTTTTGGGATGTTCCTTTGATGTTATCCCATAAATCGGAAAACCAAACATTACGTTCTTCCCAAAAAATAGCGCTTTCTCTTCTTAATGCGGAGGCTTTTTTGTCAAAATTTCTTTTTTTACCTTTTCTGAAAATTAATATGTACTCATGTTCATAAGTAACATAAGCTCCGGCTGGTAACATCCCGGAACCCATGAATTTGTTTGGAGCGTTTGACTGTTTTCTCCACAAAATATCTGGGAGTGTGTAAAAACCCATTTCTTCAAACGCTTTTATGATTCTTGAATGATTAGAATAAAGCGAAAATACACCATTTACTGTACGAGTAGCGTCACCAATATTTATGCAGGCAAAACCATTGTCTTTTAGGACGCGATTGCATTCGGACCAAACCTTATCCAAACATAGGTGCATTTTTTCAAATGCAATTAATGGATTTGAGTTTATGTCTGTCTTAATTGTTTCATCCATGCATTCAAAAACATTATCCCACATTTCAATCATTGGATATGGTGGTGATGTTACAATTAAATCTACACTTTGGTCTTCAATAGATTCTAAGTTTCTACTGTCACAACAAATTATTTTATGAATTGTTTTCATCATCTTCTACTTCGATATCAAGCCCGTCTCGTTCTTTTTTGTAGTAAACCATATAAGCATCGATAACCTCTAATAAATGCGATGCCTCTTCTTTATAACTCATTGGTTTTACAGAATATGCTTTATTACCAACAAAGCCATCAATACCTCGGCTTTCTTCCTCGGAATTTGCAAGCCTGTAGTCTGTTTCTCCTTGAACTTCTGCTAAAAACTTGATAATCGCCTCCTGCACATATAAACCTAAGAATGTTTTGTTAAAAACAAGGTCTTCAACCCATTCTCTAATAACACTTTCATCTATTTGGGAAAGTGTTCTTATATATTCTTGCATCTTTTCATATGTTTTTCTAGTGGCTTTTTCAATTGCATCAGGATTTTTTTCTAAATACCAATTTTTCCAACCTTCAATACTGATATTTTCAGATTCTCTTTGATATTGCGGGAAAAGATCAGAAAGTTTCCCCACGACGCTTGGTCTTGTTGCTTGGGCTGTACGTGCAGCCAAGTTAATTAATTGCGTAGAATACTTAGCAAATGATGGCGATTCAATAGAATTGTATTCTTCTAATTTTGCATTTTTAATTTTGTAGTTTTTCATACATGTCTCCTAATTAAATTATACAAAATAAATATGCATTTACAAACCACACATTTATTCTACTATATAGTAAAAAATATCGGAGAATTGCGGTAATTTTTGTTGACAAATCTAAATTTACCCCATACATAATATAAGCAATCATAAAGAGTTCGGTTAGGGACAAGCCCTGTGATCCGACACCAACCTGTTAATAACTAATAAGGTGGTAAAGCTTGTGCGATGATGTATATCTAGTTAAATATGCTCATCGCGTCTATGATGAGCATTTTTTGTTCTCATATTATACAAGTCTCTTTGTGATTATTAATTAAAACAAGGAGACTTACATGAACCGAGAAATTGTTCCACATTACTTTATTGGTAGATATGGTGAAGACTTATCTATCAAACCTAAAAACTTTTCAACTGAATACTTTATCTTTAAGTCATCTGTCTTAAACAATTCACAAAAAGAAGAGATCACAAAAATTGAAAAAGATCTCTTCTTAAATCTTTATTGTGACTATGGTAATCAAGAAGAAATAAAAAAAGATGATTTAAAAAGTCTTAAATTAAGAGCGAATAACTTAAGTGAATTATTTACTTTTCTTGTCTGTCAATATTTAGAAACAAAGAAAAGAACTTATCTTCAAGATGGAAGAAGTGTTCTTAAAGATTTAGATGTTCTTTGTCTCGATGGTGAACAATATCAAAAATGGTTTGTTGATTATGTTCATAAGAACTTAACTGAAGTCAATAAATATCGAAACAAACTCATTTCTGAATATAAAAGAGAAAAGAAGAAAGAAAAATGTCCTTGTTAGAGAACAATTTTTGAAATGACCAAAAATGATCAGATTTGTGCGGACATAATATAGCTAAGAAAAACAACAGGAGACCAAATAATATGACATATAAAAATAAAAACGAAATCATCCAACCTATTGAAGAAATTGACCCATTAGAAGAAGATCTTGAAGAGTTTTTATCCGATGGTTCAGAAGATATTAAAAACTTAGAACAGACTAAAAACGCTTTAGGTTCTAAAGAGAATATTCCAAGTTATCAATATATTAAACAAAACAAACTTCAAGAAGGTGAAGAGCCTTTATCTCGTGTTGTTGGCCACGTTAATCAAAAGAAAGAACTCCTTTGTGTGATTGACTGGTTTAAGCGTTCAAAAGAACTTAAAGAGAAAGGTATTTCTATTCCAAAAGGCGTCATTCTCTTTGGAGATCCTGGAAACGGTAAATCTCTCTTAATCAAAGAAATTATCAGATGCTGCGAAGCTCCAGTGTTTGTTTTCCAAGGAGAACAAATGAATGTGGTGGAAGGCATCTGCGAAACATTTAAGAAAGCCAGAGAAGCTGGACACGCTATCATCGTTTTCGATGAATTAGATTTATTAATTAATAAGGAAAGACGCGTTATCCGCGCTCTTCAAGAAAATCTCGATGGTGTTGAATCATCAGATGACATCCTTGTTTTAGCAGCAACAAACTATCTTAGAGATATTCCGGATCCTCTTCTTCGTAATGGAAGATTAGAAAAACTCATTAAGATTCCATATCCAACAGGAGAAGAAGCGTTAGAACTCTTTAAAAAGATTTGTAAAGAATTCAAGCTTAAACTCCCAGAAGACTTAGATGAAGAGGAATTAGAAATCTCTTTAAATTGCATTAGTTACGTTTCTGTTAAAGCTATTGTAAACGACTTGGTTTTACGTAATGGTTTTGACAATATTACCCAAGAGATGATTGACCAATCTATCTATAACATCACTGACCGTATCAAAGATACGCCAGATGAGGAAAATATTGAAGTAGCTTGTCATGAGGCTGGTCATGCAGTAATGGCAAAACATTTCCCAAAATATTTCACTATTAACCGTATTAACATTTCTGGAGCTAGTGGTGAATTTCACGCTAAAGAGTTAGAAAGAGGATATTGGCCATATGAGAAAGTCATTGCTGATATTCAAATTGCCATGGCTGGTGTTATTAGCGAGAAAGTCCTCTTTAATAAAGGAAGTCGCGGATGTGAAAGTGACTTACAAAGAGCACGCATTAATGCCTATAACATGATTAATATGACTGGCTACTCCTCTTGCTGGGAGACACTTCCTGTAATCAGACAAGGTGCAAGAGTGGAAACCTCCACAAAAAGAAGACGCATGGAAAGAAAGATTGAAAGTTTATTAAAAACATGCGAAAAAGAAACAACTAAGTATGTTAAAGAGCACCGCGATGAAATCTATCGTTTGGGTTCACTTCTTTTAGAGAAGAAACATCTCAAATCATCAGAAATCATTTCTTGTATCGGCTAGAAAGGAACAAGATGAAGACTAATAAAAAGAACTCCAAAATTGTCAATATAACAAATAATAAGTTAGATGTTTCAAAAAAGAAAAGAATCATTGAATTTTGCAAAAAATATAGCAAAGAACATCATCATTTAATGGATGAATTGGGTAAATAAATGGATAACAAAATTAAAGTGTTTAACTATCAAAATCTTTCAGAAATCACTGGCAAACCTCCGATAATTTGCTTTTATTCAGAAAATGGAGCGTGTGGTCCAAGTGGTCTCTTTTATGTCATTTTTGATGATGGGACTTTATATGCTTATTCGACCTTTTATGAAAAATCAGACAAGGGCCTGATTAAAGAGATAATGCGTTATGTTCCTGAATTAGAAAGTTTGATTCAAATACCTATTTTATGCGAAGAAAGAAAGAGATGTCGTTTTGACACTGTTTTTGGTGTCTATCTTGGTTTAGGAAACCATTCATTAATTCGTGAAGATATATTAAGTGATATTCATGAAAAACTCGATTATCCAATATTTGTTAAATTGTGCGAAAAGCTTGTTGGAACATCGTTAAAACCAGTATTTGAAATGGTAAATAAAGAAATAAATAAACAATAAATATTAATATCTATAAAGAGCGTGGTTAGGGACAAGCCCAGAGATCCACCGACAACCCAAGTAATGTTGGGTGCCAAAGCTTGAACGATGGGATCAATAAAAGAACTTAATGCTCCTGTCGTAACGATAGGAGCTTTTAATATTAAGGGAACTTTAAGATGAATGGTCCAACATTAGAAATTAGAAAAAACTAATTGTCCATGATTCATTTTGAATATAAGGAGGCAGAGTATGGAAAAAAGAACTAGAGAATGGATTCGAAAACCTGTTTTTCATGGCGCCCCAATTTCCTGGGCCCAAAAATATTTTCAAGGCAGATTGGAAAAATTCAGAAAAGATCATAAACAATTTGATGAGTTTTTAATTAAAATCAACAAACTCATTAAAGCTGAAAATAATAGTGATTTACAAAATATTGAGAAATTTATTGATGGAGACGGAGAAGTAAATTGGATTTCCCCCAGACAATCTTTATTTGATATTTTCATAAAACTTTTTAACTTATGCTTATCGCCAAAACAAGCTTTTAACTATATAGTCGAATGTCATTCAATCTATAAAAAAATGAGCAATATGGATTACCAGTTATGTGGTGGTGTTGAGCTATCTATTAGAAGAAGCAATTGGGATGGCAAAGAAAGTAAATTTATTAGTTTTAGTGTTAAACCAAAAAAGGAATCAATCGATTTCGATTATGAATACTGGTTCGACATTACTGTTTCTTTAAAAATAATTGAAGAGCATTTGAATGACATTAAAACTCATATCAATCAATTTGATCTAAGATGGCAAGACGAAAAATTAGAAGATACACTAATGCTATTTGAGTATTATCAAAACAAAGGATTATTAAGAAAGGTTTTTGAAGCCGGAATAGAAGAACTAAAAGAAAAAGGGATCATTAAAGAAGTTGGTCAAGAAATGTCTTATTCATTTATTATTCATTTGTATGATACCGATTTAAAGATTGGTACAAAACAAAAAATAAGAACTAAACTTCATGAAAAAAATCCAGCAATTCTTGGATAAAACTATCAAGGAATGCTGGATTTTAATTATTGTTTAAATGATATCCATCGAGAGTTTTTTATCTAATCCAGAGACGATCTTGTAAATCATTTTA
>OCVV011340263.1_pt1 | contig 20302 bp, 13 predicted proteins | sample 1539721 | NCBI WGS metagenome assembly OCVV01 (sample SAMN02144230, study PRJEB22623) | gut metagenome | biome: sheep rumen | host: Ovis aries | place: New Zealand
GATAAACTAGGTGATACTGTACTAATGCGTGTTAAGGAAACTGGAAATGATTATCGTTACTTCCCAGAACCAGATATTCCATTTGTTTACGTAACGGATGAAATGATTGAAAGAGTAGTTAAAACTATTCCAATGTTACCAGATGAAAGAGTTAAAGTATATGTAGAAAAAGGTATCCAAGAAGTAAATGCTAAGAAGATGATTTTAAATAGATCATTATCTGATTATCTAAATGAATGCCTAGATATAGATTTTGACTTTAAAGTAGCATCTAACCTTTTATTAGGAGATATTTCTGCATACTTAAATAGAACAGAAAAAGATATAAATGATACTACATTAACTAAAGAAAGATTTATTGATTTAGTTAATAAGTATTCTGATGGAACAATCACTTCTAAAAACCTAAAAGATATTCTTGATATAGTTATGGAAAGTGATAAATCAATAGAAGAAATTATGAAAGAATCAGGAGTACAAAATATTACTGATGACTCTATGATTAAAGAAGTTGTTAAAAAGATTATCTCTGAAAATGAAGAATCCGTTAATGACTATAAAGCAGGACATGATAGAGCTATTAAATTCTTAATGGGACAAGTCATGAAAGAAACAAAAGGATCAGTAAATCCTAAAATGGCAATGGATATTTTACTTGAAGAGTTAAAATAGTTATACATTGAAAAAGCCAGTTAACATAGTGTATAATAGATAATATACTAGGGATGTGATAAATATGAATAAAAATGTAAAACAAACAAAGAAAATAAAACCAATGAGAAAGAAAAGAAAAGTAAATAAATTACTAATCTTATTTGGAATTTTTTGTATAGTACTTCTTGTCTTCATCATAAAAGTGGTATTAATCTTTACAGAAAGTGATGAAGAAGCAATTTACGGTCAAAGACTAGATGGAATTGAAAAAGTTGAATTTAAAGAAACTGACAAAGAAAAAGCAATTAAAGAAAAACTAGGAGATCATGTTTCTAGTGTTAAAGTTCGTGTACAAGGAAGAATTGTTAATATCAGTTTAAATATTACAAAAGATGTAATTCGTGACTGGGTTAAAGATGATTGTAAAAATGTTTTAGGCTTATTCAGCGATGAAGAAAAAAAATTCTATGATTTCCAATTCTTTGTTGAAAAAACAGTAGAAGCTGGAGATAAAAATCAATTTCCAATTATCGGATATAAACATCATGCATCAGAAAACATTACATGGACAAAAGATAGATAAGGGGAATGAGAGATGAAGAAAAGACTAATCATAATAATACCCATTATTATTGCGATAGTTGCATTCATCTTCGTATATCGTTATTATAACAAGGAAGATGCTACAACAACATTAACCGTAAAAGAAAAACAATGGGTAGAGAATAATAAAGACCAAACATATGACTTTGAGTTAATTAATGATTATCCATTATATGGACAAGATGGTAGTGGAGTAGTCTTCGATTTTCTTGAAGACTTTGAAAAGACAATTGGTATTGAATTTAATAAGATTTCATATTTAAAAAATACTACTCCAGAAACTAATAGTTATCGTATAAGAGTATTAGATAATGAAGCTGAATTATCAGATAAAGATTTATTACTATTTAATGATAACTATATAATCATAGGAAAGAATTATAAGAGAATTAATCATATTCGTGATTTAAAAAATATAAGTTTTGGTGTATTTAAAGAAGACTCATCTGAAATAAGTTATTACTTAAAAAGTGGTACTTCTCTTTCATATAAAACTTATGACAATATCACAAGTTTATATAATGCATTAGATAAAGATGAAGTTAATATGATAGTAGTTCCAAGTATTATGTATTTAGACTACATCATAAAAAATGATAAGTATTCAATTAACTATTACTTAACAGAAATGAAAAAACAAGTAGTTCTAACATTAAGTGATGATAATCAAGAACTAAATAAAATAGTTACAAAGTATTACAATAAATGGAGACAATTAAACTACATTAAAGAATACAATCAAGAATACTTAGATTACTATGTTGAAAAGAATAATATTAGTGCTAAAGAAAAATCACAATTAATATCTAAAAACTATGTATATGGATATATAGAAAACTTACCATTTGAATCAAAAGTAAATGGACGTGTTGCAGGTATTGCTGGAGAATATATTGATCGTATATCTAGACTTGCAAATATTAATTTCCATTACAAGAAATATGATAGTAAAGAAAAATTAAAAGAAGCTGTAGAAAAAGGAGAAGTAGATGTTTACTTCGATTACTACAACTATGGTGGAGATAAATACTTAGAGACAAGATCTTCATTTATTGAAGATTATGCAGTTATTGGTCATCAATCTGATAATCATATTGTTAATTCTTTTGAAAGTCTAAAAAACCAAGAGTTGGCAATGCTAAAAGAAGATTCTCTATATAATTATTTCTCAAATAACTCACGTGCTAAGATTAAAACTTATAGTAGTATTGATGATTTAATTGAGAAATCAAAAGGACGTTTATTAGTTGTAGATTATGAAATCTATAATTACTATCAAACTACTAAATTTAGAGATTATAGTTTAATTTATAAAGATACAATGATGAATGATTATAAGTTTATGGTAAAGAATAACAATGAAGCTTTCTATAAATTATTTAATTATATTATCAGTACTAATTCTTATTACAACTATAGAAATAGTGGTATTGAGAACTTAAGTGCTTCTATCTTAAAAGATTCTACATTCGGTGAATTATATATGGCAGTATTATTAATTATCTTCTTACCATTAATAGTATTTGCTGGATTATATCTATACTTCAAGAAGAAAAAACAAGTTAAAAAAGTAAAGATAACAGATCGTCATAAATACACTGATATGTTAACATCTCTAAAAAATAGAAACTATTTAAATGCGAAAGCCCCTGAATGGGAAGATTCACAAGTATTCCCACAAGCTATTGTTATAGTAGATTTAAATAGCGTTAAATATGTTAATGATAACTATGGTCATGAAGAAGGAGACCAATTAATCATTAAAGCAGCTGGTATTTTAGTAAATACTCAATTAGAAAATAGTGAAATAATTCGTACAGATGGTAATGAATTCTTAATCTATTTAGTTGGATATAGTGAAAGACAAATTAATACTTACACTAAAAAGTTAAGTAAAGAAATGAAGTCACTTCCACATGAATTTGGTGCTGCAGTAGGTTACAGTATGATTGAAGATGAGATTAAAACAATTGATGATGCAATCAACGAAGCTACACTAGAAATGATTACAAATAAAGAAGAATATAAGTAAAAGGTGATAAAAGGATGGAGCAAGCTAGAGGTTTTTTTAGAAAAGTTATAGAAATAATAAAAAAGCCAGAAATGCGTATTTTACCAGGGCAGCTTGCTTTTTTCTTGTTTATGAGCCTAATTCCTTTAGCCGCATTGATAGGGGCAATTGCTTCAACATTATCCATTCCAGTAGCGTCTCTTAGACAAACAATGAGTGGAATGCCAAAAGAAGCAATAGATGTCTTTATTGAAATAATCAATAATAAAGGAATTAACTTTAATATTTCCGTATTCTTTATATCAGCATTTATTCTTGCATCAAACGGACCGCATTCTATGATTATCACTTCAAATGAAATCTATAAGATTGAGTCCCGTAATGTAATTGCAAGACGTATAAAAGCTATTATGATGACATTTGTAATGGTAGGACTATTCTTTGTCCTATTCTTAATTCCAATATTTGGAGATAGTATCTTCGAAATGATTAGAAACAATATCGATGATGAATCATTAATAAAACTAATTTATATAATATATCAACTTATTAAATACCCAGTTTTATTAATAATTCTACATTTTAATATTAAATTATTGTATGTTATTGCTCCTGATGAACACATCGAATCAATGACTACAACACAAGGCGCAATATTCACAACAGTAGGGTGGATAATCGCAACAGAAATCTATTCATTCTATATTGGCTCATTCACAAGTTATGATAAATTCTATGGAAGCATTTCCAATATCATAATCTTATTATTATGGATTTATATTTTGTCATATATTTTCGTATTAGGAATGATTATAAATGCTGGTACATATAAAGAAAAAACTAAAGAAATAAAAGTAGTTGAAAGTGAGTAGACTACTTTTTTTGTTTTGTTGAAAAGACTTACTAAAAATGCTATAATAAAATAAGCGAGGTAGGGATTATGAAAAGAATTAAAAAAGGATTTAAAGATCTTATAGAATCTATTAAAGATTACTTAAATAGAGTAAGAAAAGATCATTTAATAAAAAAGTATTTCCAAGACAATGTAATATTCTTAGTATTTGTATTTACAGTAGTTTTAAACTCTACAGTATTAAGATTCTTCTGTATGCACTCTATTGAAAATTACTTATCTTTTAAAGCTATATTAGCAGATGCAACAGTAGCTGTTATAATTGGATCATTTGGCTACTTATGTAAGCCAAAAAATAGATTTTATTATTATCTAGTGTTTGATATTATTTTATCTGCTATATGTATGATTAATTCTGCATATTATACATTTTATACATCATTCGCATCAGTATCTATGTTATCACTAACTCAATACATTGGTGATGTAGGAGATGCTGTTGTAGAAAACGTAATACAATTAAAAGATTTATTCTATGTAATAGGACCAATATTATTAATTCTTGCCGAAATTAAAATTCATAAAAAGAATCGTTTAAAGAGAATTGAAATAAAATCTGAAAGAAGAAAGAAAATGACTTCTACTTTAGCAGTAGGCCTAATTATGATGTTCTGCTACTGTATCACTTTAACTTCTCTAGATGTGACAAGATTTATAAAACAATGGAATAAAGAATATATTGTTATGAGATTTGGTATTTATGTATATCAAGTAAATGATTTAGTCTCATCAATTCAACCAAAGATTAATTCAATGTTTGGTTATGACAAAGCTAAAAAAGAATTTGATGACTATTTTGCAGAGCGTTCTGACGTTCCACAAACAAATAAATATACTAATATTTTTGAAGGCAAAAATGTAGTAGTAATCCATGGCGAAAGTATGATGACAAACGTTATTGGATTAAAATTTAATGATCAAGAAGTTACACCTACATTAAATAGATTAAGTAGGGAAGGAATGTACTTTTCAAACTTCTATTCACAAGTAAGTGTTGGTACTAGTAGTGACTCAGAACTAACTTATAATACTTCATTAATGCCAACTAAATCTGGAACAGCATTTGTATCTTACTCAGATAGAGAATATATCTCAACTCCTAAGTTCTTTAATGAAAAAGGATATTACACATTTAGTATGCATGCAAATAATGCTGATTTCTGGAACAGAAGAGCAATGCATAATTCATTAGGATATCAAAGATTCTATGCAAAAGCTGATTATAAAGCAGAAAAAGAAAACTTCATTGGTTTAGGATTAAACGATAAAGAATTCTTTAGACAATCAGTTAAAAAGATGACTAAGATTGATAATAAAAATGATAGTTGGTATGGTCTACTTATAATGTTAACAAACCATACACCATTCTCTGAAGTAGATAAATATGGAGAATTTGATGTAGATATTAAAGAGACTATTACAAAAGAAGATGGAACACAAGAAGAGATTAGCCATCCATATATGGAAGGAACTAAATTAGGTAATTACTTTAAATCAGTTCATTATGCCGATGCTGCACTAGGAGAATTTATTACTGGATTAGAAGAAGCTGGATTAATGAAAGATACAGTATTCATATTATATGGAGACCATGATGCCAGATTACCAAAGGCAGATTATAATCGCTTATATAACTATGATCAAACAACAAATGATTTAAAGAATGAAAATGATCCTACATATAAAGAATATGATGCATACCAATATGAATTAGGTAGAAAAGTACCATTCATTATATGGACACCTGATATGGCAGGAACTGAACTAAATATGGAAATAACAGATGTTATGGGTATGATTGATGTTCAACCAACTCTAGGTAACATGTTTGGATTCTATAATAAATATTCTCTAGGACATGATATCTTCAATGTAAGAGGAAATAATACAGTAGTATTCCCTAATGGTAATTGGGTAACTGATAAAGTTTACTACAATTCTCAAAAAGGAGCTAGTCTTTCTCTTAATAATGAAGCAGTAAGCGAAGATTATATTAAAGAAAGAAATGAATATACTAATAAGTTATTAGATGTATCAAATAATATTATTGTATTCAACCTATTAAATACACAAACAGAGACAGAAACAGAGTAGAAGGGAAGGGGAATATGAAGTTAAAAAAGAAATTTAAAGTATTATTATATTTAGTTTTAATTGCGTTATTCGTACTTTTAGGAATCCTAATATATAAAAATATAAAAGGCGGTAACGAAGTAAAAGCTGCCAAAGTAATTGGTTCTATTAAAGATTACGGATATGAATTAAAAGATAATAAAAGTCCTGAATATAAAAGGATGTTTTATGAGCTTAAAGATATTTTAAGCAAGAAAAAAGTAGATGAAGAAGAGTATGCTAAAAAGATTGCAGAAATGTTTATCTATGACTTCTATTCATTAGATGATAAAACAGCTAAAACAGATATTGGAGGTGTTGATTTCGTACACCCAGATATCTTACAAAACTTTACTGAAAATGCAGAATCTACTTATTATAAATATATAGAAAGTAACGTTTATGGAAACCGTAAACAATCTCTTCCAATGGTAGATAAAGTAACTATTGAGAACGTTCAACAAGGCTTATATGTAGTAGGTGATACTGGTAAAGATGAAGAAGCATTTGAGTTAAAAGTAACATGGACTTATACTTCTAATACCTTCGATGACCATCAAAAACAAGCTACACTAGACTTTGTACATGATGGTAAGAAATTATTATTAGTTGAATTAAAATAAAAAATAGTGGTTATTTAAACCACTATTTTTTTATTCATCTTCTTCATCTTTAGTTTCACTTTGTCTCTCAGTTGTTTCTGGAGGAGTAGTACTTTCACTATTAGTAGTATTTTCTTCTTCAGTGTTTTCCTCTTGTTCTTCTTCCTCTTCCTCTTCTTCGATAACAGGTTTCTTTTTAGTTGTTTCATTTTGAGATAATGTTAATACTAAAGCACCATTTAATTTATCAATACGCTTACCAGCAGGGAAACTTTGACTTACTACTGTACCACCAGTACCACTGAATGTACAACGCATATTATACTTTTGACAAGTAGCACTAGCTTGAGCTTGTGTATCACCTGTAAAATCAGGTATTAATGTATAATTACCAGTATTATTATAAGGACCATATCCAATTATTTCTTTTTCATATGGTTCATTAATTGAGAAGTGGAATTCTTTTATAACCTTATGATCAGCTAATTCCAAATTCTCTTTCATAGCTTGAATAATATCTTTACGACTATTCTTATTAGGAACATAATCCCATAAAGTCATTTTAGCACGTTCATCATAAATCATTTGACCACTACCTTGTAGATATAATCTTTCAATATTTACAAGATCGGCTTTATCAGTACTTAAACTCTTTCTCATTATATCTTTAGCAATATTATAGAAAGATAAGATTTGTTTTGTAGTAAAGTTTGTATCCATACTATTAGAGATTGTATTTAAGATATTCATAAATGTACCAACATCATCAATATCTTTAATCTTATTCATCATTGCTTTAATAATTACTTGTTGGTGGTAGTTACGACCAAAATCACCATCAGCAAGTTGCTTTCTATTTCTTGCATAAACTAGGGCATGTTCACCATCTAATATTTGTCTTCCAGGTTGAACACATATTTCTTGCATACGGTTAGAGTCATCAGTACATAATTCTTTTTCAACATCAATCTCAACTCCACCTAAAGCATTTACTAGTTTAACTAGGCCCTTAAAATTAATCTTTGCATAATAATCAATATTAACATCAAAATAACTTTGAATAGTTTGAATCATACAGTCGTTACCATAAGCAGCTGCATGAGTTATTTTATTTTCAGCTCTATCAGACCAACAAGCAATTGGTACATATGAGTCACGTGGAATACTTAACATAGTAGCATTTAATGTTTTAGGATTAAATGTAATAAGTATTAATGTATCACCATTCGCAACTGCATTCTTAGATAATACTTCATCTGTAGAATCAATTCCCATTAATAAAATAGTAAATGGTTGTCTAATATCTTTACCGGCACTTGCCATTTCAATTTTAGAAGTATTAGCTTTCTTTAATTTTTCACTTTTTTCTAATATAACTTTAGTATCAGTTTCAATATTTTCATACTCAGCCATTTGAGTAAATAATTCAACATAACCACCAGGAACAAAGCAAGCATCCACTTCGCCAGCATAAAGATCAACTACCATAGAAGTAAAATCACCATAAGAAACTAACTCATTTTCATCTTCAAGTTTTTCTTCCTTAACCATATCCATTGGAATTTTATATCCTTCAATAGATTCTTCATCTTCTAAAATTGCAATCTTCATATCAAGCATTTCATTTGGTTTTTCAACTTTACTATCCTTTGGAACGATAAGTTTAGAAGTATAAATAACATACTCTTTATTTAATCCACTTATTTCTCCATATACATAATAAATAACTCCACCTAGAAGTGCACAAATTATAGAGTAGAATAACATAAATACAAGTATGCCTCTATGTTTCTTAATCTTCTTAACTTTTTTCTTTTTAGGATGCAGTATTCTGTGAACCCTAAGAATTAATATCAAATCAATAAAAGCAAATAGTCCCATGACGATATAACGAATCATATCTTCAATACTACTTAATAAAGATAATTCATATATTGCGAAAACACTAGTTCCTAGTGCAATTATTAATAATAAAACGTATATAGGCCAAAACTTTGGTTTTTTCTGTATCATAGCATCATCAATTTCTTCATCCATAGAAGACCTCCTAACTTAATTTCTCTACCTTAAATTATAAAGGAATAAAAAAGTTTAATCAAGAAAGCCTAAAACATTAAGAAAATGGGTATACTAATATTTGTAAAATACTGTAAAATAATATATATAGAAAGAGAGAAAAACTATTACACACAAAAACTACTTGATATAATAGAATTGATAAAGAGTCGAAAGAAGGTGATGCTGTGAAGAAAAAAAGTATGATATTATGTATTCTTTTATCAGTATTTATGATAAATCCAAAGAATGTATTTGCTTTTGATGTTAATACATATCGTAGTAGAAATACCTGTGGTAATTACGAAGTAGCAGGATTTCACTCTGATGGAGAAATAGTAACTGTTTATTGTAAAAATACATTTGAAGAAGCAGTTGAAGCAATGCATAATAATGGTGCTGATGATTTAGCAGTTATGACTAGAGTAAGTAATGGTACTAAAATAGTAGCAGCAAACTTAGGTATAGTTGACTTAAATGTTAATGGTAATAATACTGTTAGTTATTATAGAAATAGTAATGAAACAGGTTACTATACATACATGAATCATTCTAATTGGGGTTCAGATGCAGCACTAGTAAAAACAGAAAAAGTACAATTTGGTGACAATTACAAACATAATGCAAGAGTTCGCATTAGTGATTTTGAAGGTTGGGTAGATCAAGATAATTATGAAATACTTCCAATTACTTGGGTTGTATCAACAAGCTATTATAATGTTGATGCTGGTGGTATATCACATGTATATACTCTTACTCCAAAAGGAGGAAACTCAGGTAATGTCTACAATACGATTGGACCTAAACCAGAAATGTTAAATAACGGAAGATATTATAGTTATGATGGACATTATTTTTATAGTAGTATTAATGATTTATTAAAAGATGCTAGAAGTGGTTCTAGAAGTAGATCAGTTAATAAGGATAATCCATATTATAACTACTACCAATACTTATCTGTTCATTCCAAATCAAATTATTCAAGCCTAAATATCGATGAATATATTAGAAGTAACTTAGGTTATGGAATGGATGTTTATGGAGATAAAGCAGAAAGCGGAACTTCTAGATTATATGGAATGGGACAATTCTTATATTGGTCTCAACAAAAATATGGAATAAATGCTCTAATTACTTTATCACACGGAATAAATGAATCTGGCTATGGTAGAAGTAATATAGCAGTTAATAAGAATAATGGTTTTGGACTTAACGCAGTTGACTCTAATCCATGGGGTGATGCTTCTGTATATGGAACATATCAATCATGTATAGAATCATTCGCAAGAGATTGGATGAACTGGGGATATGCAAAACCAGAAGATACAAGATACTTCGGACCAGCATTTGGTAATAAACATATTGGAATGAATGTTTATTATGCATCCGACCCTTATTGGGGAGAAAACATGGCTGGACATTATTATGCATTTGATAGAGCAAAAGGAATGCAAGATTATAACTATTACCAATTAGGTTTAACTAATGAAGCTCTAAATGCAAGACAAGAACCAAATAATAGTTCAAAATCTATTTATATTTATCCAGAACGTGATGATGCCATAATTATAATAAGTGAAACAACTGGAGAAACAGTAGATGGATCTAATGTATGGTATGAAATTGTAAGTGACCGTTCAGTTGATTCTAATTATAATTACACTGATAAATGGTATGGATATAACTGGGGTAAAACAGTATATGTACCAGCATCAAAAGTAAGAAAAATTAATACTCCAAAATCAGGTGCAGGAACATATAAAGCACCACAATCAGTACCTAAATATCAAGATGCGGGATATCAATATGATTTATTAACAAATAATCAAATTCATACTCCACAAATTGGATTTACAAAAAGAAAATCTGGATATCACAGAGATGCAGGATTATCTGTATGGGCTGGATTATCTGCAGAAAAAGATCGTTATTTATTAATTCATGCAATTGCAAAAGATAAAAATGGTAATGTTGTTTCATACTATGTAACATCTGACTATCAATATCAACAAAAACACTGGATAAAAGCCGCTGATGTTGAAGTTGTTGCTGGAGCAGTAGGTAAGATGGATATTGCTTACAATCCAAATATTTCAATTCCGGTACATGAAAGTCCTTCAAAGAGTAGTTCAGTAATTAGTGGAATGTATGATTATGCATATGCACCAATCTTTGAAGAAAAAATAGTTGATGGAAAGAAATGGTATAAAGTACCAATAGATGTAGATGGAACAAAACGTCAATATGGTTGGACCCTAACATCAGAACAATATGTATCTTGGGATGTTAAAGGTGTAATTAATGCAAGTCCAACTATAACTGCAAATAATAGAGAAGTAACTCAAGGAATTGAATTTAATAAATTAGAAGGAGTTACTGCTAAAGATTATTTAGGAAACGATATTACAAGTTCAGTAACTATTAAATCTGATAATGTAAATTTAGATGTTGTAGGAACATATTCAATTACTTATAAAGTAACAAGTGAGAATGGCAGATCTGCAGAAAAATCTATTAGAGTTACAGTTAAAGCAAATGAAAAACCAGTTATTACAGCAACTGATATTGAAATTGAAGAAAATCAAGAATTAACTCATAACTACAGTGCTACTGATAAAGAAGATGGCGATATTACTGCAAATGTCGTAATAGATTCATCTAAAGTAGATACTTCAAAAGCTGGAGTGTATGACTTAACTTACACAGTAAAAGATTCATACAATCAAGAAGTTGCTAAAGTAGTTAAAGTATACGTTTTAAGTTCAGGACCTAGCATTAGATATTCTACACATGTAGAACAATACGGTTGGTTAAGAACTCAAGAAAATGGAGAGATGTCAGGAACTTCTCATGAATCTAAACGATTAGAAGCTATTAAGGTTAATCTATCAAATATGGATTATGAAGGTACAATCGAATATCGTACTCATATCCAAGATATTGGTTGGGAAAGTGAATGGAAGAAGAATAATGAACAATCAGGAACTGATCATCAATCTAAACGATTAGAAGCTATTGAAATTAGATTAACTGGAGAACTTGCAGATCACTATGATGTATATTACCGAGTTCATGCACAAGACTGTGGATGGATGGGCTGGGCTAAAAATGGTGAAATGGCAGGTACTGCTGGATATGGTAGAAGACTAGAAGCTATTGAAATCATTTTAGTTACAAAAGGTGCAGAACCACCTGCAGTAGAATGTAGAACAGAAGAGCCATTTGTATCTTATTCAATTTCTTATACTACACATGTTCAAGATATTGGATGGCAAGACTATGTTAATGATGGAATGCAAGCAGGAACTGATCACCAATCAAAACGTCTAGAAGCAATTAAAATAAAATTTGCCAAGAGAAAATCTGGTAGTATAGAATATCGTACTCACATTCAAGATATTGGATGGGAAAGTGATTGGAAAAAGGATGATGAATTATCTGGTACTTCTCATCAATCAAAACGTCTAGAAGCAATTCAAATTAGATTAACTGGGCAAGTAGGCGAAGAATATGACGTTTACTACCGAGTTCATGCTCAAAACTTTGGTTGGATGGGTTGGGCTAAGAATGGTGAAGAAGCAGGTACTGCACATTATTCTTACAGACTAGAAGCAATTCAAATTGTTCTAATTCCAAAAGGACACATTGGACCAAGCGACGATAAAGTTGCATTCAATGATAGAAACGCACAATAAAAGATGTACTAGAAAGTACATCTTTTTTTAGTCTTCTTCATCTGGATTATTAGTACTGATATTTAATGTAAGTGTTGTTCCTTCTGTAACATCACTACCAGCAGTAATAGATTGACTAAGTACTATACCAGCCTCACCATCGTCATAAGAATATACAAATGCAACATTTAAACCTGCATCTTTCAAAGTACTAGTAGCTTTTGCTTTAGTCATTCCCACAACATCGGGAACACCTTTTTTCTTACCATCACTAACTTTAACAATAATCATATCATTATTCTTAATAGTTTCGCCTTTCTTATAAGAATAACTAATTACTTTACCAACTTCAACTTTATCACTATATTCACGTTTAATACTATAAGGAATATGATATTGTTCTGCCCAAGCAGTAAACTCATCAATATCTTTAAATGACTTCATCTTTAATTGACCTTTAGATAAAACTATCTCAACAATAGTACCTTGAGAAATCTTTTCTCCTTTAGAGTAATTAGTCTTAACAACTTTATTCTTCTCAACAGTATCATCATACATATCAGTAAATGATAATCTAAGCTTATTCTTAACAATCCAAGCAGTTATCTCATTAGTAGTCATATTTCTAAGATTAGGAACTGTAATTTCAGGACCATCACTAATGATAATAGTAACTTTATCATCATGAATATTAATCTTATCTCCAGCTTTTTGAACTTGTCCCATTACTTGACCTTTTTTAATAGATTTAGAAAATTTCTTATCAAACTCATAATTTAATCCATATTTCTTACAATAGAATTCAGCTTCAAATTTAGTATGTTTTGTTAAATCCTTTAATACTACTAAATCATAATTACGCTCATTACCATAAGAAAATACGACTTTAAGCTCATCGCTTCTTCGAATAGTACCTGTCTTACTTTGTTCAATAACACTATTAGGTAATATATCACTTTGTACAAATTCAACTTCCACATTACTTAAATAATTATCTTCAACAAAATTAACAAACTTCTCATCATCCCAGTTTTCCATCTTTGGAATAATAACTTCTTTATTTGGATCAATTCCATCACTTAAAGATATTTTTAAATTATTATTATCTTTAATAAGACTTCCGATTTTTTTATCTTGACTTATAACATGATATTCAGGAATCATTTCACTATATTCATATATAGTTTCTACTTTAACGTCATGTTGTATTGCCCAGTCCATAACTTCTGTAACACTCATACCACGAAAATCTATATAGTTTCTATCATGGTCTAATTTAATTACACCAAATGTACTTAAAATAACGACTATATAAAATATAAATAATAATCCTTCAGCTACATAAATCATAGTCTTATTAACTCTATGATTAGTAATCATTAATGCAACAAATACAAAGTTAAATAATATTAATAAAGTACTTGTTATTAAAGTATAGATTGGAGTTGTATTTCCTACAAACAAACTACTTATAAAAGATACAATTCCAACAAATAATAAAACCAAAGATACTATTGAAACCCCAATATGTTCTTGATCAAAAATATTTGCAAATTCCTTTTTCATATTCACCATCCTAACAATTTAATTATATAATAGAATTACCAATAAGAAAATATGCTATAATGTAGAAAATAGGTGATTTTATGGAAAAGACAATCAAGAAAAACATGTCTCTATATCTAAAAATATGGATACTACTACAACCATTTATAGATCTAATTACAGGAGTATTTGTACATCATAACATACCATTTACATTTGGAATTATAATTCGTGTTATTGCACTTTTATTATTAATGATGATAACTGTATTTATATATCATAAGAAAAGTGCTTTATATGTATATTTAGCTTTATCTATTTACTGTATTCTATACTTAATAGGAATAATTGTATATAAAGATGGAGGATTATTTAAAGAAATACAAGGCTTATTAAAAGTAATCTATTATCCAGTATTATTATTTTCACTTTATAGTATTAAAGATAATATAAAGATAGAATTAAATACTCTATATACTACTTTTATTATTTATATTTTATGTATATTTATACCAACATTATTAGATATAGGATATAAAACATATGAAGTAACTAAATCAGGTCAATTAGGTTTCTTTAATTCAGCTAATGAAATTGGTGGAATTATTTCGATTCTTACTCCTGTCTTATTTATAAAACTAAAAGAAAAGAAAAAACTATTCTTACAAATAGCATTCTTAGGAATATATTTAATTACGATCCTAAACATGGGTACTAAAACACCGTTACTATCATTGATTATTACAGTAGGTTTTGTCTTCTTATACTTAATAATTGAATCAGTAAAAAAGAAACAATTTAAATTATTAAGTGCTTTTATTGCGACAGTAATAATCTTAGTAACAGCAGTAATAATATTTCTTCCAAAGACAAACTTCTATAAAAATATTAGAGTACATCTAGATTATTTAGGAGTAGACCATGTAACTGATGTGTTCCAAGAGTTTAACTTAGTTGATCACTTTATATTTAGTCAAAGATTAACATTCTTATCAGATGAAAAATACTTATATGATCAATGTGGAATATACCAAAAAATAGTTGGTAGAGGATACTTAGATAATGGAGAAGATACTAAGATGATAGAGATGGACTACTTCGATATATATTTCCATCATGGACCATTAGGATTCATACTAGTATTTGGTATATATGGTTATGTTCTAATTAATCTAATTAAAAGTAGAGGAAAATACTCATTTGAAAGATTAATGATTTATATATCATCTTTCTTAGTATTAATATTATCGTTATTTAGTGGACATATTATAATAGCACCTAGTGTTAATATAATAGTTGTATGTGTATTCTTACTAATTACTAAAAAAGAACTACAAAACACGTAATAATACGTGTTTTTTTCTTTATTTATCAAAGATATACGCAAAATAGACACAATTATTCGAACAAACTTTGAAAAGTTGAAATAAAATTAAACTTTGTAGTATAATAACCTTGATGAAAGCGAGGAAGAAGATGCAAAAGAATATTGGTATCGTTATAGTAAATTATAATGATTTTGAAACAACGAAAAGACTAATTGAAAACATAAAAGATTATAAATGTTTAAAACAAATTGTTGTAGTGGACAATAATTCTACCGATAATTCTTTTGAACAGTTGAAAGAGTTTGAAAGTAACCGAATCACTATAATTAAAAATAGTAGTAGACATTTCTCTTCAGGGTTAAATGTAGGTGCTAAATGCTTAATTAAAAAAGTAGGGGATTGTAATATTATTTTCTCCAACTCAGATGTCATCATTAAAGGTGAGGAAGACTTAGAACGACTTTCATCAGATATTAAGGGAGATACAGTAGTAGTAGGACCAACCATAGAGGAACATGGGGAATTAAATAGAGGATGGCGACTACCCACAACCAATTGGGAAATCTTATTCAATCTTCCATTTATCAGTCGATATTTTAAAAAGATTAGATTGTTATATAAGACTGATCATTATGAAAAAGACACTAGTACAGTAGATGTTGTATCAGGATGTTTTTTCATGGTAGATAGCAAGTTCTTAGAAGAAGTAGATTTCTTTGATGAAACAACTTTCTTGTATTATGAAGAACAAATATTTGCAAGCAAAGTAAAGAATGCAAAGAAATTAGAATGCGTGGATAATAAAGTACGAATTATTCACGACCATTCTGTATCGGTTGATAAAAGTATCAAAAAAATCGGAAAACATCGCATTACTAAACAATCGCAAAGATATTTCTGTAAAGCATATCTACATGCGAATCCGGTTCAAATGGCTTTATTACATATCACAGATAAGTTTTATGTATTAACACTTTATATTAGAGCCATATTTGGGAGGTAAAAATGAAAGGAATTATTTTAGCTGGAGGTAGTGGAACAAGACTATATCCAATCACAGAAGGAATTAGTAAACAATTAATGCCTATCTATGATAAACCAATGATTTTCTATCCACTAGCAACATTAATGTTAGCAGGAATTAAAGAAATCTTAGTTATCACAACTCCACAAGATCAAGAACAATTTAAAAAACTATTAGGAGATGGATCAAAATTTGGTATTAAACTAAGTTATGTAGTTCAACCATCTCCAGATGGACTAGCACAAGCATTCATCTTAGGTGAAGAATTTATTGGAGATGATGCATGTGCCATGATTTTAGGAGACAACATTTTCTATGGAAATGGATTCAATAAGTTATTAGAGGATGCTAAAGTAAATGCTGAAAATGGAAAAGCAACAATCTTTGGTAACCAAGTAAGGGATCCAGAACGTTTCGGTATTATGGAACTAGATGAAAATAGAAATGTTCTAAGTGTTGAAGAAAAACCAGCACATCCAAAATCAAATTATGCCATTACAGGATTATATTTCTATCCTGCAGGTGTCGCTGAAAAAGCAAAAACAATTAAGCCATCCGCAAGAGGAGAGTTAGAAATAACTACTCTAAATGATATATATTTACAACAAGGTGATCTAAAAGCAGAATTACTAGGAGACGGTTTCACATGGTTCGATACTGGAACATTTGATAGTCAAGTAGATGCTGCTAACATGATAAGAACAATTGAAACAAATAAAGATAAAATTATTTGTTGTCCAGAACAAATTGCTTACTATCGTGGTTGGGTTACAAAAGAAGAGTTACAAGCTCGTGCAGACCTATTAAAGAAAAATACTTATGGTCAATATTTACAAAAAGTAATTGAAGAAACTAAATAGGAGGATCCATGAATAAAATCGAAACAAACTTAAAAGATTGTTACATATTAGAACCTCAAAGATTCGGTGATGAAAGAGGATATTTTGAATCTGTAACAAAAGAACAATTAGAAGAATTAGGATTTAAAGGGATTTATCAAGTAAGTAATTCCAAAAGTGGAAAAGGAATTGTAAGAGGATTACACTTCCAAAAAGATCCATATTGCCAAGCAAAAGTAGTACGTTGCCATAGAGGTGGAGTACTAGATGTAGTTGTTGATATGAGAAAAGATTCTGAAACTTATGGACAATACACAAGTGTAGAATTAACTCCAGAAAATGGAAGAATGTTATATGTACCACGTGGATTTGCACATGGATTTGTAGCATTATCTGATGATACTTTATTTGAGTATTATGTAGATAATAAATACATGCCTAGAATGGAAGGTGGAATTCTTTGGAATGATCCAGCTCTAGGAATTAACTGGGATGAAATATTTGAAAAATATGGAATTGATGAACCAGTATTATCTGCAAAAGATAAAGATCGTAATACTTTAGCTGAATGTGATGTTGAATTTCTAAGACGTCCAAAAAGATATTTAATAACTGGATGTGCTGGACAATTAGGACATGATATTGCTTTAGAATTACAAGAAAGAGGAGAAACTGAAATACTTGCAATCGATCGTAGTGAAATGGATATCACTGATAGAGAACAAGTAATGAAAGTTGTAAATGGATTTAAGCCAGATGTAATTTTTCACTGTGCTGCATGGACTGCTGTAGATAAAGCAGAAGATGAAGTAGAAGCAGTAGAAAAAGTAAATGTTGAAGGTACAAAGAACTTAGTAGATGCTTCAATTGAAGTAGGAGCTAAGATAATTTATATGTCTTCTGATTATGTATTCGATGGTAAAAAAGAAGGATACTATACAGAAGAAGATCAAGTTAATCCAATGAGTGTATATGGAAGAACTAAATTCGAAGGAGAAGAAGAAATTCGTCGTAACCCAAATCACTTCATAACTCGTATTTCATGGGTATTTGGATTAAATGGAAATAACTTTATTAAAACAATGTTAAAGTTATCAGATTCTAAAACTGAATTAAATGTTGTTGATGATCAAGTAGGTTCTCCTACATATACAGTTGATTTAGCAAAACTATTAGTAGAAATGGCTCAAACTGATAAGTATGGAACATATAACGTTAATAACGAAGGATATTGTTCATGGGCTGAATTTGCTAAATACATTATGGAAAGTAATGGAAAAACAACAAAAATTAATCCAGTAACTACAGAAGAATATTTAGAGTTAACTGGAACTAAACAAGCATATCGTCCAAGAAACAGTAAGCTAAGTAAAGATAAACTAGAAGCTGCTGGATTCGAACGTCTTCCATCATGGCAAGATGCAACAGACAGATATTGCAAGGAATTAAAAAGAGTTAAAAAATATTAGAAAGTAGGTATTTATGAAATATTTAATTACAGGTGGAGCTGGATTTATTGGAAGTAACTACTGTCATTATGTAGTTGAAAAATATCCAGAAGATCAATTTGTATGTTTAGATGCATTAACATATGCAGGAAACTACAATAATATTAAATCATTAGAAGGAAAACCAAACTTTAAATTTGTACACGGAGATATTACTGATAGAGAATTAGTAGATAAGCTATTTGCTGATGAAAAGTTTGATGTAGTAATTAACTTTGCTGCAGAGTCTCACGTAGATAATTCTATTAAGAATCCAGGTATCTTCTTAACAACAAATATTATTGGTACTCAAGTATTAATGGATGCATCTTTAAAATATGGAATCAAGAGATACCATCAAGTATCAACAGATGAAGTATATGGAGACTTACCTCTAGATCGTCCAGATCTAAAGTTCACAGAAGAAACTCCAATTCATACATCTAGTCCATATTCATCATCTAAAGCAGGTGCTGACCTTTTAGTTGGTGCATATCATAGAACATTCGGACTTCCTACTACAATTAGTAGATGTTCTAATAACTATGGTCCATACCAATTCCCAGAAAAACTAATTCCAGTAGTTATTTCAAAAGCACTTAAAGATGAAAATGTTCCAGTTTATGGAACAGGAGCTAATGTAAGAGACTGGATTCATGTACATGACCACAATGTAGGAGTAGACTTAATTGTACGTAATGGTAAAGTAGGAGAAGTTTATAACTTAGGTGGACATTCAGAAAGAGATAACTTAACTATGGTTAAGACTATTCTTAAACAATTAGGTAAGAGTGAAGATTTAATCAAGTTCGTAGAAGATCGTAAGGGTCATGACCTAAGATACGCAATTGATTCAACAAAAGCAGAAAAAGAACTTGGATGGACTCGTTCTTATACATTCGAAGAAGGAATTAAAGAAACAATTGATTGGTATTTAAACAATACTGATTGGATTGATAATATTCTATCTGGAGAATATAAAGAAGCTTATAAAGACTAAAAAAGAAACGTGTAGAAAATACACGTTTTTTTATTTAAATAAATAATTATATTTGATAGAATGTATATAGTAGAGGGTGTATATATGTATTGTGGTAAGTGTGGTAATGTATTACAAGAAAATGAGAAATTCTGTTCAAAATGTGGTACTGCAAGAAATTCAAAGACTTGTATAAAGTGCGGTAATATATTGCAAGAAAATGAAAAATTCTGTTCTAAGTGTGGAACAGCTGTTATGGTGAATAACTGTAGTAAATGTGGAAAACCATTTGAAGAGAATGAAAAATTCTGTTCAAAATGCGGTAATTCACGAATACCAACTCAAAATAATATGAGTACGATGAATAGTTTTCCACAGAATAATGTGAATAATAATATGGGTACGATGAATAGTTTTCCACAGAATAATGTGAATAATAATATGCCAGTAAAAGAAAGTTGGAAACAATGGAATAA
>OCVV011358114.1_pt1 | contig 20302 bp, 19 predicted proteins | sample 1539721 | NCBI WGS metagenome assembly OCVV01 (sample SAMN02144230, study PRJEB22623) | gut metagenome | biome: sheep rumen | host: Ovis aries | place: New Zealand
TACTGCTGTATGATATGCGGAAATGTCAGTGATGCCGAGGATCTACTGCAGGAGACCTTCATGAAGGCACTTTCCAATCTGGATCTTCTTGAAGAGCTTGGAACAAAGGAACGGCGAGCGTGGTTATACAAGGTGGCACGAAACCTTTTCTATGATCTTTGCCGCCGACGGGCAGTTGCAAAGAAAAATATCGTAGCGACCGTTGAAGAAACTGATGGCGGGTTTTCTGAAGTTGAGACGGCTATGATTCTTTCAATGCTGCCACCGGATTTGTCACAGATTTTCATAAAGCGCTATTATGAAGGATATACTTCAAGAAGACTTGCTGACGAATATGGACTTTCACCGTCAGGGGTACTTTGCCCATCACATGTTCTCAATGCGGAGATTTTCCGGTAGCAGCGGTAGGTTTCGTAGTCGTACACGCTGGTACCGCCTGATTTCTTCCACCACGACCAGGAAAAACGAGATCACCAAGACCTTCCTGGGCAGGGTCCGGGACGCTCTGGAAGAAGCCATGGCCTCCGACGTGGATCACGACTACAACCTGGTTCCCCAGGAGCTGTCGTCGGACCTGCCCCATCCCCAGACGGAAGAAGGCGGCTGGGACGGCGCCGAGCGCAAGGTGATGCGGGCGCTGGCGGACAATGTCCGGATCACCATCCGGAGCCACCGCGTCAAGATGGTCGTCACGAAAAAGTTTGACTGATACCGGCTGGATTTGTCTCTTAATCAGCACGCTGCCGCAGCCCTTGCGGCGGTGTGTTTTTTTATGAAAAAAATTTTTTGAAAAAGTATTGACTTTCTTTGACCTTTTATCTATAATACAGTCAACGATCAGGAAATGATCGGGGCGGTCCAAGACCACAGAACAAAAACACAACTTGCTCCGCGGCGCAGCCGTAAGGCAGTATGAATGGAGGCTTTTATATGAGTAGTTATCTTCCGAGTATCTTTGGTGAGAATCTGATGGACATGCTGGACGAATTTGACCGCAGCCTTTTCCGCGGCGTACCGAGCGCGGACCGGATCCTGTACGGCAAGAACGCTCAGCGCATGATGAAGACGGACATCCAGGAAACCGAGACCGGCTATGAGATCGACGTGGACCTGCCCGGCTTCAAGAAGGACGAGATCCGTCTGGACCTGGAGAACGGCTATCTGACCATCTCCACCGAAAAGTCCCTGGAGAAGGGCAATGAAGGCAAGAACGGCCGGATCCTGCGTCAGGAGCGCTACACCGGCACCATGCGGCGCAGCTTCTACGTCGGCGAACAGGTCAGTGAAGAGGACATCCACGCTTCCTATGAAAACGGCGTGCTGCACCTGGAGCTGCCAAAGAAGGACGCCCGCAAGGTTCCTGAAAAGAAAACCATCCACATCGAAGGCTGATATCTCTCCTTTTTTCCTCTTTCGCGGGGCTGCTGCTCAACACAGCAGCCCCTTTTTCTGTTGGTAGGAAATGAAGGTAAGATCGAGTGGGAGATTATGATCAAAATTAGGTCTTGAAATAAATGAATGTGGAGAAATGAATATAGATTATTTATGAAATTATAAAGGAGGTGGGGAATTGTGAAGATAGAAAGAACCTGGCGCATTAAGAGGACGAGAATGATCTCCTTCATCCGGGTTCCGTCTTTGCCTGAACAAGAGCCCGCTTTCTTAAAAAAGTGTAAAATTTTCCGCCGCCCGGGAAGGATGGGGGAGGGATGTGGTATAATCATCCTGGGCAGATGCCGCGCGTCTGTCCGCTGAACATGAATGATCAGGAGATAATCTTTATGTTTATACGCAAAATGGCTGCCCTGTGCCTGACGCTGATCCTGCTCTGCCCCGTATTTTCGGCGGGGGCGGAGGAAGCGCTCCGGCCCGTCCTGTACGACGCCATCATCACCCGCAACTATCCGACCTCCACGACGACCGTCTACGCGGAGATGGACATCCTGTCCAAGCGTCTGACCTATTACCGCGCGGGGGACAAGCTGCAGGTGACGGCGGTCTATCCCGGCTGGGTGGAGATCCGCTACGGCAACGGCTACGGCTATATCCTGCGCCACCGCATCGACCAGGTATCCCCGGTCGATCCCGTCCATACCCCGCCCTACGGGGTGGAGGTGTTCACCTACACCGCCGTGATTACCCGGGATACGCCGGTGCTCTTTGAGCCGGACGAAAGGGCCGAGGTGCTGGACGTCCTGACCAGCGGGGCCAAGGTGGCCCTCCTGGGGATGGAAAACGGCTACGCCAAGCTGGTGCACAAGCGCTATTACGGCTACATTGACACCCGCCTGCTGGATGAAATCTACCCGGTCGCCGGGGACGTTTCCATGGGGGACAGCGATACCCCCCTGGCCGCCTACTGCACCTTCTATGCAGATAATCCGGACCGCACGAACAACCTGGTCATCGCCTGCACCCGGCTGGAGCGGGTGATGAAGCCCGGCGAATCGCTCAACTTCAACAACAGCGTGGGCCCGTTTTCCAAGGCCAACGGCTATCTGCCGGCCCCCGTCCTGATCGACGGGCAGACGAAGATGGGCTACGGCGGCGGCTCGTGCCAGATTTCCTCCACCCTGTACAACGTGGTCCTGCAGCTGCCGGGCCTGAACGTGCTGGAGCGCCATCCCCACGGGGCCAGCGGGGCGGCCTACCTGCCCCACGGGGTCGACGCTTCCAGCGGGGACCTCAATTTCCGCTTTTCCAACGGCTACGATTTCCCCATCCGCATCGAGGCCAGCTGCCACGACCTGTGCCTGTTTATCGCCATCTACCGGGCGGACAAAACCTGAGGCGGGATGGATGATGAAGAGTTGGCTCATGAAAAAGAATGATCACCGGAAGGTTTTGGTCCTGCTGTTCTCCGCCCTGGTCCTCTTGCTGTGCTTTTCCGCAGGCGCGGAAGAAGAGCAGGAGGAGCCCGTGCCCCTGTACCGGGCAGTCGTGTCCTCCTCCGGGCGGATTCTGGACAGGCCGGACGGGGAAACAGTCCAGTACGTGCGCAAGGGCTATCTGGTGGACATCTACAGCGTGGACCCTAAATACCTGTATGTCAGCTGCTACAACCAGGTCGGCTATCTCCTGCGGGACCGGGTAGAAACCGTCTACGCGGTGGACAGCGTTTCGACCCCGCCCTACGGCGTCGAGATTTTCAGCTATCTGACCACGGCGGGGAAGGACCTGCCCATCTGGCCCGCCCCGGCGGAGGAGGGCGACCCGCTGATCACCCTGCACGAAGGCGCGAGCTTTGGCATCATCGGCTTTGAAAACGGCTGGGCCAAGGTGATTTTCAAGCGCCAGTACGGCTATGTCCGCGGGGACTGGCTGGACAGCCTGATCCAGGTGCGGGGCGGGACGGACGAGGACCTGCTGGATGCCCCCCTGTCCGTCTACACCTCCTATTACAATCTGGCCGATACGCCGGCCAACCGCAACCGCATCGTCAACCTGAACGTGGCCTGTCAGCGGCTGGAGAACATCGTCCTGGATCCCGGGGAGCGGCTGGATTTTAACAAGCAGGTCGGCCCCTACAAGGCCTCGGTGGGCTATCAGTCCGCCCCGGTGCTGGCGGGCGGCACGACCACGCTGAATTACGGCGGCGGTACCTGCCAGGTGGCTTCCACCCTGTACAATGCGGTGCTCCAGCTGCCGGGCCTGACGGTCACCCGCCGCCGGGCCCACGGGCCCAGCGGGGCTTCCTACGTCCCCCACGGGGTGGACGCCGCGGTCGGCTCCGGGAACATCAACCTGATTTTCCGCAACGACTACGATTTCCCCATCCGCTTTGAAGCCGCCGCCCAGGATGGAGCGCTGACCATCAATATTTGGAAGGCGGAAGCTCTGGCGAACGGCGAGGAAAAGTGAATAACGATGGCCAGCCGGACGTTGTTTTTTAAGAAAAGCAGGGCCGGCTGTTTTTTTGTCCGGAACTCCGGCGGCCGCTCCTGTTCCGGCCTTGACATCTTCCGGTCAAAGGTGTACATTTAAACCTGATATCGGGCACATTTCTGATGTTTATATGGGATCGAAAAAGATCTGAAAGGGGAACATGAATATGAAGAAACAGGAAATCGCCGGGATGATCGATCATACCCTGCTCAAGGCGACGGCGACGTCGGAGGAAATCAAAAAGCTGTGCGCTGAGGCGCGGGAATATCACTTTGCCTCCGTCTGCGTGAACCCGGTCCGGGTGGCCCTGGCGGCGCAGGAGCTTCAGGGCAGCGGCGTCAAGGTCTGCACGGTGGTCGGCTTCCCGCTGGGGGCCTGCACCAGCGAGGCCAAGGCCTTTGAAACTAAAAACGCCGTGGAAAACGGGGCGGAGGAGATCGACATGGTGATCTCCGTCGGGGATGCCAAAGAGGGCCGCTTTGACCTGGTGGAAAAGGACATCGCCGCCGTGGTGAAGGCCGCTTCGGGCAAGCTGGTCAAGGTCATCATCGAGTGCTGCTACCTGACGGACGAAGAAAAGACGAAGGCCTGCCAGGCCGCCGTCCGGGCCGGAGCGGACTTTGTGAAGACCAGCACCGGCTTTGGCACCGGCGGGGCGACCCCCCACGACGTGGCGCTGATGAAGGCCGCCATTCCGGCAGACCGCAAGGTCAAGGCCGCCGGCGGCATTCACAATTACGCCGAAGCCATGGCCATGGTGGAAGCCGGGGCCTCCCGCATCGGCGCCAGCGCGGGAATCAAAATCGTTTCTGAGGCGGAATAAACCGCGGAAAGGAAGGACCATATGGATCAGGAAAAGCTGGACCTGCTTGCCGGATGGGTCCGGGAAGCCAAACATATCGTGTTTTTCGGCGGGGCGGGCGTGTCCACCGAGAGCGGAATCCCGGATTTCCGCAGCGTGGACGGGCTGTATCACCAGCATTACGCCTGGCCCCCGGAGGAGATCCTGAGCCATCATTTTTTCCTGAACCATCCGGAGGAGTTCTATCGTTTTTATCGTGAAAAGATGCTCTGCCCGGACGCAAAACCGAACCCCGCTCACGAAAAGCTGGCCCGCTGGGAGGAAAGGGGCAAGCTGACCGCCGTCATCACCCAGAACATCGACGGCCTCCATCAGAAGGCCGGCAGCCGCCACGTCTGCGAGCTGCACGGCAGCGTCCTGCGCAACCACTGCATGAAGTGCCGAAAGGCCTACGGGCTGGACTATATTCTGAAAACGGAGGGCGTGCCCCGCTGCTCCTGCGGCGGGATGATCAAGCCGGACGTGGTGCTCTATGAGGAGGGGCTCGACAACGACACCATCGAGGACGCCCTGCACGAGATCGTCCGGGCGGACCTGCTGATCGTCGGCGGCACCTCCCTGACGGTCTATCCCGCCGCCGGCTTCCTGTCCTATTACCGGGGCAACCGCCTGGTGCTGATCAACCGCGACCCCACCCCCCGGGACGATATGGCCCAGCTGATCATCCGGGACCCCATCGGGAAGGTGCTGGCCCAGATGCCGGACGCCTGACGCCCGGTCAGGCAAAAGGAAGAGAAAGCCCGGCGGATCCTGCGCCGGACCGGCTGAACAAACGAACATCCCCCGCTTTTAGGGCTTTTGGAAGGCCCTTCAAGCGGGGGATTTTCCTGCCCCGGGAGGCGCTGCCCGGCCTTCCTCCGGCGGATTTCAGCGGGCCAAACTTTTCCTTGTCATGGCGGTGGTTTCTGTGATAAAATAACCTGTATTTTTATGGACTTACGGGAGGGTTGACGGTTTTGGCGATGAAGGTTGGGGTTGTCTCTCTGGGCTGTGTCAAAAACCGTGTGGACACGGAGCAGATGCTGTATCTGCTGAAGGGGGACGGGTTTGAGCTGACGCAGTTTCCCGCGGAGGCGGACGTGCTGCTGATCAACACCTGCGGGTTTATCGAGTCCGCCAAGGAGGAGTCCATCGAGACCATCTTTGAGATGGCCCAGTATAAACGGACCGGGAAGTGCCGGGTGCTCTGCGTGGCGGGGTGCCTGGCCCAGCGCTACCCGGAGGAGCTGATGCGGGACATCCCGGAGATCGACTGCCTGCTGGGCGTCGGCCAGACCGGCGACGTGCACCGGCTGATCCGCCGCGCCTTTTCCGGGGAGCGGCCCAGCGAAACGGAGCGCAATGGCTCGATCTTCTCCTGCGGCCGGGTGCTGACCACCCCGCCCTATACGGCCTACGTCAAGATCGGCGACGGGTGCGACAACCGCTGCGCCTACTGCGCGATCCCCCTGATCCGGGGCGGTCACCGCTCCAGGCCCATGGCGGACATCCTGGCGGAAATGAAGGGCCTGGCCCGGAAAGGGGCCAAAGAGCAGATCCTCATCGCCCAGGACACCACCCGCTACGGCAAAGACATCGGGGACAGCCTGAACCATCTTTTGACCGAAGCGGTTCAGACGGAGGGCCTTTCGTGGCTGAGGGTCCTGTACATGTACCCGGACGAATTGGACGGGCAGGTCCTTTCCACCATGGCCTCCAACGACGTTTTCACCCGCTACCTGGACCTGCCGCTCCAGCACGCCTCGGAGCCCCTGCTCAAAAAGATGAACCGCCGGGGCACGATGGCCCACACCCGGGAAATGCTCAAAACCGCCCGGGACATGGGCTTTTGCCTGCGCACCACCTTCATCGTCGGCTTCCCCGGCGAAACGGAGGAGGATTTTGAGCGGCTCATGGACTTTACCGAGGAGATCGGCTTTGACCGCATGGGCGCCTTCGCCTTTTCCCCGGAAGAGGATACGCCGGCCTTCTCCATGCCGGACCAGGTGCCCGAGGAAATCAAGCAGGAGCGGCTGGACCGGCTGATGCGGCTCCAGGCGAAGATCTCCCTTTCCAGGAATCAGGCCCGGGTCGGCGCGGTGGAAAAGGTGCTGGTGACGGGGACAACGGCCTCCGGCTACACCGGCCGCAGCGCCTTTGAGGCCCCGGACGCCGACGGCGTGATCCGCCTGACGAGCGCCCGACCCCTGACGGAGGGGACCTTTGTGCAGGCCCGGCTGACCGGGGCTGACACCTACGATCTGACGGGAGAGGTGATCTGAATGAACCTGCCCAACCGGCTGACCCTGCTGAGGATCCTGCTGATCCCGGTCTGCTGCGTGCTGATTGCCCTGAAGGAATACGCCTGGGCGGCCGGGGTGTTTGCTTTGGCGGCGCTGACGGACTTCCTGGACGGGAAAATCGCCCGGAAAAGAAACCTGATCACGGTCTTCGGCAAATTCGCCGACCCCGTGGCGGACAAGCTCCTGGTGCTCACCGCCATGATCATGCTGACCGAGCAGGGCCTTCTGCCCGCCTGGGCGGTCTGCATCGTGGCGGCGCGGGAGCTGGCGGTGGACGGTCTGCGCCTGGTGGCCAGCGGCAAGGGCCAGGTGGTCGCCGCCCGGATGCCGGGGAAGATCAAGACGACCCTGCAGTTTCTCTGCGTGCTGAGCGCCCTGTTGCCCGTGCCCAGGGTCATCTGCACGGTACTGACCATCGCCATGGCGGTGATGACCGTCGTTTCGGGCGCGCTGTATTTTACGTCCCTTCGGGGCGTGTTTCATGAGGAAGAAACGCATTGAGCGATACTGAAGGAGAAGGACAATGGCAAAGAAAAACACTGAGGAAAAAGCCCCGCTGATCGCGAACAATACCAAAGAGGAAAAGGCCCGGGCGCTGGAGGTGGCGCTGGCCGCGCTGGACAAGCAGTTCGGCAAGGGCACCGTGATGAAGATGGGCGAGCGCAGCACCATGAAGGTGGACGTGGTGTCCACCGGCTGCCTGGACCTGGATTTCGCCCTGGGCGTCGGCGGGATTCCCCGCGGCCGCATCATCGAGATCTACGGGCCGGAAAGCTCCGGTAAAACCACGGTAGCCCTGCAGCTGGTGGCCCAGGTGCAGAAAAAGGGCGGCACCGCCGCCTATATCGACGCCGAGCACGCCCTGGACCCCCAATACGCCAGGAACCTGGGCGTCGACATCGACAACCTGTATATCAGCCAGCCCAACAACGGCGAGGACGCCCTGGAAATCGCCGAGGCCCTGGTGCGCTCCGGCGCCATCGACGTCATCGTCGTGGACTCCGTGGCGGCCCTGGTGCCCCGCGCCGAGATCGACGGCGAGATGGGGGACACCTTCGTCGGCCTCCAGGCCCGCATGATGAGCCAGGCCATGCGCAAGCTCGCCGGCGTGGTCAGCAAGACCAACGCCATCGCCCTGTTCATCAACCAGCTGCGCGAAAAGGTCGGCGTCATGTACGGCAACCCCGAGACCACCCCCGGCGGCCGCGCCCTTAAATTCTACGCCTCCGTCCGCCTGGATATCCGCCGCGGCGAGCCGATCAAAAACGGCTCCGAGGTCATCGGCAACCGCACCAAGATCAAGGTGGTCAAGAACAAGGTGGCCCCGCCCTTCCGCAGCTGCGAGGTGGATCTGCTCTACGGCCAGGGTATCAGCAACGAAAGCGGCCTGCTGGACATGGCGGTGGCGAAGGACCTGATTCAAAAGAGCGGGTCCTGGTTCTCCTACAAGGACCAGCGCATCGGCCAGGGCAGGGACAATACCCGCCTGTTCCTCAAGGAGCACCCGGAAATCGCCGAGGAAATCGAAACACAGCTGCGCAGGGAGTTCGAGGGCGGCGCCGAGGCGGCCCCCCAGACGGACGAAATCCCCGAGATGCCGGAAGACGGCCTGGACACGGAAACGGGTGCTGAACTCGAATGAATCTGGACAAGGTACTCAGCGCGGACAGGCACAGCGCCTGCCGCCTGTGCCGCGTGGCGGTCAACGGGCTGACGGTGACGGCCCAGGGGGAAACCCTGCTGTCGGACGTGACCGTCCATATCCACTGCGGACAGCTGACGGCCCTGGTGGGGCCGAACGGGGCGGGCAAGACCACGTTCATCCGCGCCCTGTTGTCCCAGGTGGGCTACCGCGGGGTGATCGAGCATCAGGACGCTCACGGCAAGCACTTCGGGGCGATCCGCACGGGGTATGTGCCCCAGCACTTCCCCTTTGACAAGCAGATGCCGCTGACGGTCTGCGACCTGATGGCCGCGGCCATGTCCCGCCGGCCCGTGTGGCTGGGGGTCAGCGCCAAGGTCCGGGCCCAGGCCAAGGAAACCCTGGCCATCGCCCGGGCGGACAGCCTGCTGGACCGGCAGCTGGGGAACCTGAGCGGCGGGGAGCTGCAGCGGGTGCTGCTGGCCCTGGCCCTGTACCCCCTGCCGGACCTGCTGATCCTGGACGAGCCGGTATCAGGCGTGGACCAGAACGGCCTGTCCCTCTTCCTGGACGTGGTGACGGAGCTGACGCGCACCCATCATCTGGCCATCCTCCTGGTCTCCCACGACTGGGCGGTGGTACAGAAGTACGCAGACCACGTAATCCTTTTGGACAAAAAGGTGCTGGCGGAGGGCTCTGCGCGGGAGGTCTTTGAAAGCAAGGCCTTCCGGGAGGTCTTTCCGGTATCTTCCCTCTGGGGCGGAAGGGAGGCGGGCTGATGGACTTTCTCTATCAGGCGATGGACGCGGTGCTGCCCTTTGAGCCGTTCCGCTACACCTTCATGAAAAACGCCCTGCTGGCCATGCTCCTTCTGACCCCGCTGCTGGCCCTGCTGGGCACGATGGCGGTCAACCAGCGCATGGCGTTCTTTTCGGACGCCCTGGGCCACAGCGCCCTGGCCGGGGTGGGCCTGGGGATGCTGCTGGGCGTTTCCAACATCACGGTCAGCCTGATCGTCTTCGGCATCTTCTGGGCCCTGATGATCAGCCGCATCAACCGTTCTGGCAGCGCCTCGGCGGACACCATCATCAGCGTGTTTTCCTCTACGGGGATCGCCCTGGGCCTGCTGATCCTCTCCAGGGGCGGGAAGTTTGCCAGCTATTCCGCCCTGCTCACCGGCGACATCCTGAGCGTGAGCCGGGGAGACCTGCTGTGGCTGCTGATCGCCCTGGTCGCGGGGATCGTGTGCTGGGTGGCCCTGTATAACCCCCTCCTCCTTTCCGCGGTCAACCCGGAGCTGGCCCTGTCCCGCGGGGTCAAGGCCAAGTGGGTCGAGTACGCCTTTGTCTGCCTGGTGGCGGTGGCGGTCATGCTGGCCATCCGCTGGGTCGGCGTGCTGCTGATCAACGCCCTGCTGATCCTGCCGGCGGCCGCCGCCAGAAACCTGTCCCGGACCGCGGCGCAGAACGCCCTGTTCGCGGTGCTGATCAGCCTGGTCGCCGGCGTCAGCGGCCTGGTGTTCGCCTATCAGTGGGATACCGGCGTCGGCGCCGCGGTGGTGCTGTGCGCGGCGGTGATCTATTTCATCAGCCTGCCCGTCGGCCGCCTGATCAAAAAATAACTTTTCCTGATATGTTCGGAGATGATTGCCTTTGCAGCTGTATCATAATTCCCGCAGCGCGGAATGCCGGGCGCCCCTGGGCGCGGTCCCATGCGGCAGGCCGGTGCGTTTGCGCCTGTTCGGCGCCGTCAACGTGGGCCAGGCCGTTCTCATCTGGTCGGTGAACGGGGTCCGCTCCTTCCTGCCGATGATCTACGCGGAGTCGGACAGCTATGAAATCCGCCTGAGAACGCCGGAAAAGCCGGCGATCTGCGAGTATTTCTTCTACGTGGAAAACCGGGACGGCGCCGGGGAATACTACGGCAACGCCTGGGACGGCCTGGGCGGTGTCGGCGTGACCTCCGGCCCGGAACCAAAGCCGTTTCAGATCACCGTCTACGACCCTCAATATCGGACGCCCGAATACCTGCGCAAAGGCGTCATGTACCAGATCTTCCCGGACCGCTTCTATCGGACCGGCCGGCCCCGTTCGGACCGCAAAAATCTCCTGATCCACCAGAACTGGGACGACGTTCCCCTGCGCCGGGTGGACGCGGTGAAGGTCAAGGACAATTACAGCCTGGACTTTTTCGGCGGTACCCTCAAGGGGATCGAGATGAAGCTGCCCTATCTCAAAAGCCTCGGGGTCACCGTTTTGTACCTGAACCCCATTTTCAAAAGCCGCTCCAACCACCGCTACGACACGGGCGACTACGAGCAGGTGGACCCGATGCTGGGCACCAAAGAGGACTTTGAACACCTGTGCGCCGAGGCGGACAGGCTGGGCATCCATGTGATGCTGGACGGCGTGTTCAGCCACACCGGTGCGGACAGCAAGTATTTTGACTTTTATGGCCGTTATCAGAGCGGTGGGGCCTACCGGGACAAGGATTCCGTCTGGAAGGACTGGTACAAGTTCAGAAAGTGGCCCGACGATTACGAGAGCTGGTGGGGCATCAAGACTCTGCCCTGCCTGGACAAGGAAAACCCCGAGCTGCAGGAATACTTCCTGGGCGAGGGCGGCATCGTGCAGCGCTGGGTCCAGAGCGGGGCTTCCGGCTGGCGGCTGGACGTGGCGGACGAACTGCCGATGGACTACCTGCGCCGCCTGCGTAAGTCCGTCCGCGCGGTCAAGGACGACGCGGTGATCCTGGGCGAAGTCTGGGAGGACGCCAGCCATAAGGTCACCTACGGACAGATGCGCTCGTACTGCCTGGGCGACACCGTGGACAGCGTGATGAACTACCCCCTGAGGATCGTCCTGATTGACTTCCTTCTGCACCGCTGCGACGCCGGGGCGGTGTGCCGGCTGGTGGAAAGCCAGCAGGAAAACTATCCCGCCCCCTTCTATTACAGCCTGATGAACCTGATGGGCAGCCACGACCGCCCCAGGATCCTGAGCCTGCTGTGCGGCCTTGCGTGGGGGGAAGAGGACCATGAAAACAAAACCCAGCAGCCGGTGCCGGCCCATCAGCTGGCCCTGGGCAAGCAGAGGCTTTTGACCATGCTCCGCGCCATCGTTTCCCTGCCTGGGATCCCCTGTGTCTATTACGGGGACGAGTGCGGCGTGCAGGGCACGGCGGACCCGTACAACCGCGGCACCTTCCCCTGGGGCCATGAGGACATGGAGCTGCAGGAGCAGGTCCGCGCCCTGCTCAGCCTGCGCAAAAAGCCCGTCCTGCAGACGGGCAGCCTGTCCATCCGCGCCGACGGGCCAGACGCTTTCGTGATCCGCCGGACGATTTCCTGCGGCCACGACGTCTTCGGCGACCCCGCGGAAGATGACGTATATGAAGTCAGAATACAAAGACCCTGATAAATAATGCGTAGTGTATAATGCGTAATGCGTAATTCGCCGCCTTCGGCGGCGGAGAAAGCTGTTAAAACAGCAGAAAGCGCCAACTTGCAATTACGCATTACGCATGAAGAATTACGAATTTTCAAATTTTGTGGGAGAATAATATATATGGAATTAAATGGTCAGCTCGTGCTCGGCTGGCTGGAGGAGGATAATCCTCAGCGCGGGCATTTCAGGGTGCGGCCTCTGCTGCTGAGCGGCGGGCCCATCTCCCCGGAGGACCAAGCGGTGTACCGGGACGACGGCTATATCCGGATCGTCCCGGACAAGAACGAACAGCGCACCTTCAAGGACAGGATGCGCAAAACCGGCAGTCTGTGCGTGATGGATCTGCGGGAGTCCCCCAAAGAAAACGGCAAGCTCCGGCCCAACAAGAACTACGCTCCCTCCAAGGGGGAAAAGAACCGTTACATCATCTATTCAAACGCCGTGGAAGCCATTCCCGCGGGCGCTTTTTATGAAGTCGTCTCCGACGCTAAGCTGCAGGAGGGGGCCACGCCCCAGGTGTACGCCCGCCACGGCGGCCGCATCCACGGCCCGGTGAATAAGGACAGCGGCGAAGACCTGCCCGGCGCCCGGCCCCTGCCGCCGGACGACGCGCGGCTGTTCTCCGTGACGACCCCGGACGGGGGAACGAGGCTGTTCTACTGGCCCAAGCAGGAAGCCCCGGCGGAAGCGGAACCGGAGAAGACGGAGAATCAGGCGGTCATTTCCGAGCCATCGGAAGAACAGGAAGAGACCGCCGTCTCCCTGGTCCCGGCGGAGCCCAAGACCGCCCTGGACCTCATCCGCGAGCTCAACGGCCAGATGGTGGCCAGCATGAAGGGCGAAGAGGAGGGCGGCAAGAAGACCCCCGAAGCGGTGGTGATCTCCCAGGTGGGGACGCCGCTGTATCACGCGGTTCTGCCGCCGTCCCAGGAGAACGGGGCCAACCATTCCCTGGCCCAGGCGGTGGAAAAGAGCCGCAGAGGCCAGCAGGACAGAAAACAGCCGGAGGAAGAGGGCAAAAAGAATCCCTCCGGGAAGGCGGCGGACGAAAAGCCCGGAAAGCCGGATAAGAAGGACCAGAAGAATAAGCAGGAGAAGTCTGAAAAGGCGGAAAAGGCGGAAAAATCCGAGAAGACCGAAAAGCAGGAAAAAGCCGCCAAGGCCGCCAAGGAAAAGAACGGCAAAAAGGTCCAGGAGAGCCCGGCGACGCCGGCGCCGATCAAGGCGGAGCCCGCCGCGGAGGCGGCCCTGTCCGCCCTGCGCGCCCAGGTGCAGGACCTGGAGGCGGAACGTCTGATGGCCGTCATGAACCTGGAAAAGGCGAAGGCCGACGAAGAAGCCTTTGCCCGGGAAGTGATGGAAAAGGCGGCGGCTTCCTGGAAAGAGGAAGAAACCAAAGCCCACGAGCGGCTGGAGGAGCTGAAAGCCCAGATCGAAGCCATCCGGAGCGAGCGGGATGAGCTCGACGAGCGGGCCAGGGACCTGGCCGCCCAGTGCGCCGTCCAAAGGACCTCCGCCGCGGAGGAAACGCCCGTAAAGACCGTGCAGGACCATCTCTGCGCCGCCTTGCGGGAGCGGGGCTTTGCCTATGAACCGGCCCTGGCGGAAGCCACGCTGACGGCCTGGGCCGCCTCGGACCGGCAGCTTTTGTGCCTGTGCCCGGACCACCCGGCGGACACCCGGCTGGCCGCGGAGGCTTTTGCCGCCGCCCTGGGCGTGCCTGTGGTCCCGTTCTGGGACGAGCTGTCAGGCTGCGGAGAATCCGCCGTCGTCACACTGGTGGAGGAGGAAACGCCTGTGGAGAGGGGCATGACCCAACTGCTCCAGACCCCGCCCGCGGTGAAAAGTACTGTCTTTGTCCCCGTGATCCCCGTCAAAGAGAGCGGGGAAGAGCCGGAAGACGGGCTGAACAGGCGCCTGCCCTGGGCACCCGTCCGGGAAAAGGCCCTGCGGGAGGAAATCGTCGCCAAGAAGTCCGAACTGAACGCCGAAACCACGGCCCTGATCGCCCAGATACGCGGGATCTTTGCGCAGGGGGGAGAGCCCCTTTCCCTGTCCTGCGTCCGCGCCCTCAAGGGCTTCCTGATGATCGCCCAGAACTGGATGGCCGGAGGCATCCGGACGGCCCTGGATTACGGGATGCTGTGCTATGTCCTGCCCCAGGCGGAAAAGCGGGAGACGCTGGAAAAGCTGAAGCCCCTGTGCGCCCTCCTGCCGAACACGACGGCCCTGCTGGAGAAACATTATGCTGCCGCTTTTGTCGAGCGTCCATAACCCGAAGGTCCAGGCCTGGAAGGCCCTGAACGGCCCGGCGAAGGAACGCCGCTGTCAGGGGCTTTTCCTGGCCGAAGGGGAGCACATGGCCGGGGAGGCGCTGAAGGCCGGATGCTGCCAGACCCTCCTGCTTCGGGAGGATGCAGCGGAGCGCTACGCCGCCCTGATCGGGCAGGCGGAGCAGGCCCGTGTCCCGGTTCAGCCAGTGTCGGAATCGGTGCTGGCCGCCGTCTGCGACGTCCGTTCTCCCCAGGGGATCGCGGCCCTCTGCCCGCTGCCTTCCCTGACGGAAAGGCTGGAAACCCCGGTGATCGTTGCCCTGGAGGACGTACAGGACCCGGGCAACGTCGGCACCGTCCTGCGCACGCTGGACGCCCTGGGGGCGGGCGGCCTGCTGATCACTCCTGGATGCGCGGATCCCTTTTCGCCCAAGACGCTGCGGGCCTCGATGGGCGCGGTGTTCCGCGTGCCGGTCTGCCTGTCCCAGTGCCTCCCGGAGACGATCCGGGATCTTCACGCGCAGGGCTACCGTTCCCTGGCCGGCGCCCTGGATGGGACGCCTTTTTACGCCCGCCCCGCGGACGCGGAAAAGACAGTCCTTCTGATCGGAAACGAGGGGGCGGGGCTGACGGAAGCAGTCAAGGCCCTGGCCATGCAGAAGGTGAAGCTGCCCATGCGGGGCGGGGCCGAGTCCCTGAACGCGGCGGTCGCCTGCGCGGTGATGCTCTACGACCTGGAGCGGCGGAGGCTGGAGGACGGCGATGCTGGAACATCCCTTTGAGCCGGTGGCGGACGGGGGCTGCACGGTGCTGGTGCTGGGCTCCTTTCCCTCCGTCAAAAGCCGGGAAATTGGCTTTTACTACGGCCATCCTCGCAACCGCTTCTGGCCCATGCTGGCCAAAGTTTACGGGGAGGAGCTTCCCGCCGACATCCCGGCGCGAAAAGCCCTCCTGCTGCGCCGCCATATCGCCCTGTGGGACGCCGCCCTTTGCTGCGAGGTGGACGGCTCCATGGACCAGGACATCAAAAACGTCACGCCGACGGACCTGAGCAAAATCCTGTCTCAGGCAAATATCCGGACGGTGCTGGCCAACGGCAGCCTGGCCGGACGGCTGTATCAGCGATTTCAGCAGAAGGATACGCGCCTGCCCTGCACTGTCCTGCCCTCCACCAGCCCGGCCAACGCCGCCTGGAGCCTGGACAGGCTCTGCGAAGCCTGGGCGCCTTTTCTGCCCGCATAAAAATTCTTTGCTTGACATTTGAGCGTTTTGCACTATGATAATCCTAAGGCCTTTTTTCGGATCGCATGAACGGGAAAAGGCCGTGCATATCTTGTCAGGAGGTGAAGGCCATGAGCCGCACCGTGATTCCGGACGGGTACCGATCCGTGCTGAACCTGTATGAAACGCAGGAAGCGATTTCGGTCATTAAAAAGCTGTTCCAGGGGAACCTGTCCCATGCGCTGAACTTAAAGCGTGTTTCCGCTCCGCTGTTTGTGGACGGGAATTCCGGCCTTAACGACAACCTGAACGGCGTGGAGCGCCCGGTGTCCTTCGACGTCCTGGAAACGGGGGAGACGGCAGAGGTGGTCCATTCCCTGGCCAAGTGGAAGCGCCTGGCCCTCAAGCGCTACGGCTTTCCGGAGGGGACCGGCCTGTATACCGATATGAACGCCATTCGCCGGGACGAGGAGCTGGACAACCTCCATTCCGTCTACGTGGACCAGTGGGACTGGGAGAAGGTCATCCGTCCCGAGGAAAGGACGATGGACACCCTACGCGAGACGATGGACCGCATCGTTTCCGCCATCTGTGTGACGCTGGACATGCTCAAGTGGACCTATCCGCAGCTGCCGGTCCGTCTGGAGAGGAACGTCAGCTTCGTCACCACCCAGGAGCTGGAGGACCTGTATCCCGACAAGACCCCCAAGGAGCGGGAAAACGCCTACCTGCGCGAGCACAGGACCGCTTGCATCCTGCAGATCGGCAAGCGCCTGCGCTCCGGGAAGATCCACGACGGCCGCGCGCCGGACTATGACGACTGGGAGCTGAACGGGGACATCATGTTCTGGAACGACGTGCTTTCCTGCGCGTTCGAGATTTCCTCCATGGGCATCCGGGTATCCCCGGAATCCCTGGACAGGCAGCTGGCCCAGGCCCACTGCGACGAGCGGCGGAATCTGCCCTTCCACCGGATGCTCCTGAACGGGGAGCTGCCGGCCACCATGGGCGGCGGCATCGGCCAGAGCCGGCTGTGCATGCTGCTGCTGGGCAAGGCGCACATCGGGGAAGTGCAGAGCTCCTACTGGGACGGAACGACCCGGAAGATCTGCGAGGAAAAGGGAGTTGTATTACTGTGAATACCGCGAGGGGGACTTAACCAGTGCCTGCCGGCCCGTTCTTCGGTGAAAACAGGCCACTGGCCTGTTTTCCGGGCCCTCAGAACCCCCTCACGAACACCCCATCGGATTTGCCTCTCGGACCTTCTCCAGGGCCTACCGGCCCGCTGTTCGGTGAGATTGTGCCACTGGCACAATCTCCTGGCCCTCACAGCCCCGGGCGGCAAATCCGCAAGGAACGTATTTTTGCTCTCGCAGGTCAAGCCTGCTTCGCAAAAATACTCCTCGCACCGGCGAAGCCGCTGCTGCGGATTTTAATCAGGGGGAAGTTTCCCCCTGATCACCCCCTGAGCAGATGTGAGACGTATTATAAAGGATTAAACAGTTTCTAAAAAAGGAGAATGTAACCATGCTTGAATTTCGTTTTGACACCCAGCTGCTGATTGAAGGACATGATCTGGACGAAGACAAGATCGGCGATTACATCCGTGAAAACATCAAGGGCGACTGCCTGCTGGCCGTCGGCGACGAGGACCTGATCAAAATCCACTACCACACCAACGAGCCCTGGCAGGTGCTGGAATACTGCGCCACCCTGGGCGACATCTACGACATCGTGGTGGAAAACATGCAGCGCCAGGAGGACGGCCTGAAGGGCTGATGTCCTGCATCCGGGCGCCGTCCCTGAGCGGCGGGCCTCTGAAGACGGGAAAGGGGAAAGAAATGAACCGACGTGTTCTGAGCATGGTGCTGTGCGTCTGCCTGCTTTTGATGACGCTGCCGGCGCTTTCGGAAACCAGCGGGGAAGCGCTGATGACGATGGCCGGATTCGACGGGGCCAACACCTATCGCGTTTGGGCGGACTGCCTGTTTTTTGAACGCATGACCGAGCTGACCGGGATTTCCTTCGGCTTTGAGCAGGCGGGCACCCTGGAGGAGTGGGAAACCAAAAAGGAAAGCATGCAGCCCGGGAGCGAGCTTCCGGACGTGCTGTTCAAGGCCAACCTGACCACCAGCCAGATGAAGCGCCTCTACGAGCGCGGCGTGCTGATGGACCTGGCCCCCCTGCTGGAGAGCTTCTGCCCGAATCTGAGCCGGATCCTGTCCGAGCATCCGGATTACCGCCAGGAGCTTTCCCTGCCCGGCGGGCAGATCGTCTCCCTGCCCTACATCGCCATGACCCCGGCCCAGAACGCCATGTGGATCAACCGCACCTGGCTGAACCGCCTGAAGCTGGAAGCCCCGGAGGATCTGACCAGCCTGGAGGCGGTGCTGACCGCGTTTAAGACCCGGGACCCCAACCAGAACGGCCGGCAGGACGAGGTGCCCCTTTCCTTCCTGGGCCCCTTCGACCTCAAATTCCTGGCCCACGCCTTCGGCATCGTGGCCAACGACTATAACCTCTTTGTGGACGACGCCGGCACGGTGCGCTTTGCCCCCCTGGAGGAGGCTTACCGTCCCTTCGTCTCCTGGTGCGCTGACATGTACAGCCGCGGCCTTCTGGACGAAAACGGCTTTTACCAGAACGACACCATGCGCCAGGTGACCAGCAAGGACAGCGCCCAGCTGTACGGCATCATCCTGACGACGGACCTGGGCAGCCTCTTCCCGGCGGAATGGACAAGGGATTACGAGATGCTGATGCCCCTTTCCCATGAGGGAACCCGGCGGTACAGGGACCTGACCGGCCACGTATTCCCCGGCGTGTTCGCCCTGACCACGGCCTGCAAGGACCCGGAAACCGCCCTTCGCTGGGTGGATACCCTCTATTCCATCGAAGGGGCCAAGCTCATGTCCATCGGCAAGGAAAACGTGGACTACGTGGTGGACGGCGACGGTACCTGGCGCGTCCTTCAGACGGTGAGCGAAAACTCCAGTTACATTTCCCAGGCGCTGATCATGAGCGGCACGACCCCGCCGGGCATCAGCGCGGACGAGTTTGAGCTGTCCTTCTCGGACGAATATCTGACGTCCCTGATCAAGGAGCGCGCAAGGCTGAACGAATACTGCGTCCGCCCCTTCCCGCACTACGATCTGACCGACGCCCAGAAAGAGCGGGTCGCGGCCCTGCAGGCCGTGCTCGGCTACGAGGTCGATATGCAGATCGCCCGGTGGGTGCTGGGGGAGGACCAGCTCACGGACGAAAGCTGGGATCATTTCCAGTCTGTCCTCGAAGAAGGCGGGCTTCAGGAATTCCTGTCCATCTGGCAGGAAGTATATGACGCGACAAAAGCGGAGGATCCGACATGAGCAGTACCTACTCAAGAATGATGCGCTACCTGCAGACGGCGCAGTGCATGGAAGAAATGACTCGCCTGTACGGCAGCAGGGACGGCATGCTCTGCGCCCAGGCAACCCGGTATAAGCAATGCGTCAAGCGACATATGGAGCTGTTCAACAGCAGCGAAAAGCTGTACCTTTTGAGCGCGCCGGGGCGGGTGGAAATCGCCGGCAACCATACGGACCACCAGAAGGGCCGGGTGCTGGCGGCGGCGGTAAACCTGGACATGATCGCCGCGGTGTCTCCCAGGGCGGATCAGACGGTCCGCCTGATGAGCGAGGGCTATCCCATGCTGGAGCTCTCCCTGACGGACCTGAGCGTCCGCCCGGAGGAAAAGGGCACCACGGCGGCCCTGGTCCGCGGCGTGGCGGCGGGCATGCGGGAGCATGGCTTCACGGTCGGCGGCTTTGACGCGGCCATTACCTCGGACGTGCTATCTGGCAGCGGCCTTTCCTCCTCCGCGGCGATGGAGGTGCTTTTGTGCGCCATGCTGGACGCCATGTACAACGGTTTTCGGATGGACGCGGTGCTCCGCGCCCAGATCTCCCAGTACGCGGAAAACGTCTACTTCGGGAAGCCCTGCGGCCTGATGGACCAGATGGCCTGCAGCGTCGGAGGGATCGTGGCGATTGATTTTAAGACCGCCGACCCCAAGGTCGAGCCCATGCAGGTCAGCTTTTCCGACATGGGCTACGCCATGGTGGTGGTCAACAGCCGCGGCAGTCACGACGACCTGACGGATGAGTACGCCGCCATCCGCGAGGAAATGACGGCGGTAGCCGAATATTTCGGCGAAGAGGTCCTGCGCCGGGTGCAGAAGGAGCAGGTCCTGATGTCCGTTCCCGCCCTGCGCGAAAAAGCGGGGGACCGCGCGGTGCTGCGGGCCCTGCACTTCTTTGACGAAAACGCCCGGGTCCGCCGCCAGACGGAAAACCTGCGCAGCGGGGACCGGGACGCCTTTCTGCGCCTGATCAACGAATCGGGCCAAAGCAGTTGGATGCTGCTGCAGAACGTCCACGTCCCCGGCGCGAGCCAGCCCATGGCGGTGGCCCTTGAAATGGCCCGGACCATGCTGGAGGGCAGCGGAGCCTGGCGGGTGCACGGCGGCGGCTTTGCCGGAACCACCCTGAACTTCGTGCCCGTCGCCCAGGTGGACGAGTTCGTCCGCAAGATGGAGCAGGTCTTTGACACAGGCTGCTGCTTCGTGGTGGACGTCCGCCCCGTCGGCCCTGCCTTGTCTCATGTGGAGTAAGAAGACGAAGAAAACTGAGGCACAGCCTCTCGATGGGGGG
>OCVV011276559.1_pt1 | contig 20297 bp, 29 predicted proteins | sample 1539721 | NCBI WGS metagenome assembly OCVV01 (sample SAMN02144230, study PRJEB22623) | gut metagenome | biome: sheep rumen | host: Ovis aries | place: New Zealand
GTGCTCTTGCTCCAACACTTCAGCAGATAGCGGAGTTCATCAACGCAAACGTACTCCCGGCAATACAGGGCGTGCTCAACGTAATGCAGGGGAACCCTGTTATCGGTGCGGTAATAGTCGGCATAACAGGGTTACTTGCAGTAGGCGGTCCTCTGCTTGTCATACTCGGCTCTATAGCGAGCGCAGTAGGAGCACTTATGCCTGTTGTCGCAGCGATATCTGCTCCGATGCTCGGTATAGTTGCAGCTATAGGAGCGGTGGTGGCTGCACTCGTTATGGTATATACCAGGAGCGAGTCGTTCAGAACAGCAATAGGAGCGCTCGTGACTTCAGTAGGCACGGCATTGAAGCCTGTAATCAGTGATGCAATAGCATTCTTCAAGCAGTTGTTCAAGGAAGTCGGTTCTGTCGCCACAGCGGTAGGTTCAGCACTTACGCCTGTTATACAGTTCCTGACACCAATACTTACAAAGCTTGCGACATTACTTGCGGGAACGCTTAGGGCAGGCTTCAAGGTAGTAGGAGCGGTAGTAAAGTCGGTAGGCAATACGATCAAGGCGGTCGCAGCTATAATACAAGGCGTATTTACTGCCATAAACTCGGTGGTGAAGAGTGCTATAGGGCCTATTAAGAAGTTTGCATCGAATGTTATGTCGGTGTTAAGTTTCAATGGTCTTACAGGTAAGGTTAAAGCCATATTCGATAAGGTCAAGGAAGTAATGAAGAACCCTGTCGAGGCTGCCAAAGATGTTATTAAGGGCATAATTGACAAGATCAAAGGATTATTCGACTTCAAAGTACCAACGCCACATATCCCAACGCCGCACTTCAGTGTATCGCCTTCGGGGTGGAAGGTCGGCGACCTACTCAAAGGCTCCATACCGCATCTGTCGGTAAGTTGGTACGCAAAGGGCGGTATCATGGACGGCCCGACACTGTTCGGGGGCGGCGAGAAGGGGCCTGAGGCTATCGTTCCTCTGGATCCATTCTGGAGCAAGCTGGAGAAAATGAAATCCGGCAACACATTCAACATCAGCATGACAGTGGACGGAGCACAGGATCCTGAAGCGTGGGCTGATAAGTTTGCGAGAAGACTTGAACTGAAAGCGAGGGCGTTCTAATGGCGAAGAAAAAGAAATCAAAAAAGGTGACCGCGAAGGCCATACCAGTTACCAAATCGCCTTCCATCTCAAGAATCACACTTTCAGGGAATGTGTTCACCATCAGCTGGACGAAGGGCGAGCCCTATAACGCAACTAATCCGCAGAGATACAACTGGGCGCTCGTAGCAGGCGGCGTCAAAGCGGGGTCGATGGAGCCCAATTACATCCTCAGCGGCAAGGGCTATCTTGCTGGCAATGTGACACAGACCACGGTTACTATAAACCGGAGCGCTGTCTATCCTACGGAAGGGAAGCCGAAAGCAGTCTCGTTCCAGTTTGGTCTTGAGGGCCTTGCGCTGAACAAGCAGTGGTCGGCTCCTGCGATAAAGTATTACAACATATATCCGCCGAAGGATCCAACACTTTCACATGAGGAGCCTGCAACCAACAGTACCACATTCACATACAGTGCCGAGGCGGCGGACAACAGACCGCTTACTGACGTAAAGTATCAAACGGTGGCAAAGACGAACTGCCCTGCGAACATAGATGCGCTGTCAGAGTGGTCATCCGCCACTCTTTCTGGCAGCGGAACATCAGGCTCGGAGCCATATACGGAAGAAGATATCACACAGTCGATAACAAGATGCTTCCGAGTAGTGGCAAGAGGGTTCGGCGGAGACTCCGCGTGGGTGAGTGACAAGCGGGTAATAGCGAAGCCTGAGAAGCCGCAGAACGTAGAGTCGAAGACAACGGTGGACGCAGGCGCAAACACCATAACGGTCACGTCAACCTATGACACGCCTGACGATGCGGCGCATCCAGTAGAGAAGACCACACATCAGTATCTCATCACGGTGCCTGGACCTAATGTCTCGGTGCCGGTAGACGAGGACTTTACAGACTTCACGGAGACGGCGGATACATCAGGCTCGCAGAAGCTTGCGATGACTCTTCCGTACACGCTCGGTCTGGACAAAGTGCTCTTTACGAGAGTCAAGTCAGAGTGGGGCGGACAGGTAAACTACAGCGACATAAAATGCGTGGCGAAGGCAAAACTGAAACCGCCAACAAATATGTCGGTATCTGTGAACCAGTCGAACTACAAAGCGACTGTCACAGCAACGAACGCATCAGAGGTCGAGGATTCGTATCTGGCGGTCTACTGTTCGCTTACTACAAGTCCCGCGCAGAAGCCGTTCATGGTGGGTTACATCCCACACGGCGAGAGTTCGGTAACGGTACAATGCCCGAACTGGACAAACAAGACGCCTGTTGGTTTCATAACAAAGGCGATAGTTGGTTCCACGCCGGTAGCGACATCCAAAGGCTCATACAGCATCTACTCCATAGCGGAAGTCAAGATGGAGTCGGATGAGGTGTATGCCGGCGGAGCGGTACCAGTAGCGCCTACAGGAACAAGCGCATATCAGGTATCAGAAGACGGCACTATCCTTGTCAAGTGGGGCTGGCCGTGGGAAGAAGCCGATGCGGCGGAGATCTCATGGGCTGACCACGAAGACGCATGGGAAAGCACAGACGAGCCTGACACTTACGAGGTATCGAACCTTAATGCCTCGCAGTGGAGAATAAGCGGATGTACTTTGGGTGAAAAATGGTACATTAGAGTCCGTCTGATCAGGCACGAAGGCGAGGAAGCGACCTATGGTCCTTACTGCAACACCATGACTGTAGACCTGTCAGCGGCGCCACAGACTCCATTTATCAGACTGGACAAGAAGATAATCAAACCGGGTGGAGACTTCACCGTCTCATGGTCCTATGGAACCAATGACGGTACTCTGCAGGCTCTTGCGGAGATCTTCGAGGTAGTAGGCACTACTTATCGGCCGATAGGAAGTGTAAAGACCGCACAGCACATGAGTTTCAATGCTGGTAAGCTCGGATGGGCGGCGAACACACAGCACAAGCTCTCAATGAGAGTGGTATCTGACAGCAACAGAGAAAGCGCATACTCACCTGTCAATGTGATAACCATAGCGAACCCGCTTACCTGTACGATAACAAAGAGCACAGGCTTCACAGGGAATGAACTCAAGGCGATGCCTATGTCCATACAGGTACAGGGCGCAGGAACAGCGGGGACTACCACGCTGGTGATAGAGAGGGCGCAGGGTTACGACCTTGAGATGCCCGATGAGAGCGTTCATAACGGCTATGAAGGCGAGACCATCTTCCTGAGACGTTACAAAGGCTCGCCTACAATAACGATAAACAACAGCGACCTTATTGGAAGGCTTGACGATACAGCGCCATACAGGATAGTCGCAACAGTCGAAGATACCTACGGACAGACCGCGACAGCAAAGCAGAACTTCACAGTCAACTGGACAAATCAGGCGATAATGCCATTAGGGACAGCTGTGATAGACGAAGAGGAGTTTGTAGCGAAGATAACGCCTACAAGGCCTCAGTCAGGATACCACAACGGCGATACAATAGACATCTACCGTCTGTCTGCTGACAGGCCGAAGCTGATTTACAAGGGCGCTGCATGGGGGACGACCTATGTGGATCCATATCCAACGATAGGAGACTACGGCGGATACAGACTCGTGTACATGACGGCGAACGGCGACTTCATAACGTCAGACCTCTATCCTGCAGTACTCGATATAGAGACTCCGCTATATCTCGACAGTTCGATAATCAGCTTCGGAGAACGCGAGGTCGCGCTGTCACACAACCTTACATCGGACAACGAATGGGACAAGTCGTTCAAGAAGACGAAGTATCTCGGCGGAAGCATCACAGGAGACTGGTCGGCAGGAGTAGACCGTTCTGGCTCCACAGATGCGGTAGTCGTGGTGGACGAGGACGAGGACGTGAAAGCGGCATTGAGACGGCTCGCTGATTATCCTGGGCTCTGCCATGTCAGAACGCTTGACGGTTCCAACTTTGTTGCAAACGTGAACGTCAAGGAGAGCATGTCGCATGACACGGCAGGAAAGATAGCAGAGTTCTCACTCGACTTTGATGTGGTAGACAATCCTGACATGGACGGAATGACCTTAGCAGACTGGGAGGCGGCAAATGAAGTGGAATAGCGGATACAAGGCTTCATACTACGCCTGCTACGTTGACGCGGGCACATGGCGCGATCTTGAACGTGTAGAGCTTCTTTCGGGGAGCATCACGAAGTCAGACGCAGACCTGCGCGAGTCAGCGGAGTTCGATGTCACAGACTTCGACCAGTCGAAAGAGCAGTGGATAAGAGTCTATCTGGACGCGGAGCAGGACAGGGACAGAGAACGTGTGGCTCTGTTCACAGGTCTTGCCACATCACCGTCAAGAGACATAGACGGATTCAACGAAGAAAAGAAGATAGAAGCATACTCGGTCCTGAAGCCGGCGGAAGACATTCTGCTGGAGCGGGGCTGGTATGCTCCTATGATGGCAGACGGCGGAGAGCTTATCAGGGAACTCCTTGAGGCTACTCCGGCGCCTGTAACTGTAGCAAAAGGCTCTCCGAAGCTTGCCACATCTATCGTGGCAGAGGACGGAGAGTCCAATTTGTCTATGGTGGAGAAAATACTTGAGGTCATCAACTGGAGGCTCGTGATAAAGGGTGACGGCAGCATACTTGTCACCAGCAAGACCACAGAGCCTAAAGCGAGATTCGACCTTAACGAGAACGACATAGTAGAGCCACAGCTGACAGTCTCAAGAGACTGGTTCGAGTGCCCGAACGTATACAGGGCGGTATCGGATGACGAGACTTTCACGGCGGAAGATAATGACGGAAGCGCGCTGTCTATAACAGGGCGCGGAAGAAGGGTGATGGTCGAGGAACTCAACGCGAACGTTCCTGACAATGAGTCCCTGCAGGACTATGCGGTCCGCAAGCTGGCAGAAGCGCAGATGATGGAAGAGACCGCCTCATATAAGCGCAGATTCACTCCTGATATATACGTAGGCGATATAGTCAACTTCCATTACGAGCAGCTGAACGGAGACTACATGATCAGACAGCAGAAGATAGACTTAGACTTTGCAGCGACAACAAGTGAGGAGGTAGTGAGGTATGCAACCGACAGATAAGCTTGTCGATACGATAATAAACGCTGTGGATAAGCGGCAGAACAAGAAGTCGAAGTCCTACGACACGCAGGCCACTGTGACTCGTGTCGAGGGCAATACCGCTTATGTCCACATACCAGGCGGAGTAGATGAGACACCTGCCTCACTTACTGTGAATGCAAAGAAGGGCGATGTGGTACAGGTCCGAGTCGGAGGCGGCAGGGCATGGCTGGTTGGTAACGCATCAGCACCGCCGACCGATAACGCTCTCGCGAACACGGCAATGGAACGCATCGCGACGACCGAAGAAGTGGTGGCAACCAAAGCGAGCTTCGTGGATCTGGAAGCAACGAACGCGCATGTCGGCACGCTTGAGGCTGACACGGCGAAGATCCACGACCTGACGGCAGACGAAATTCACGCTGGAGTGACGTATACCAACCAGCTCATAGCGGATGAAGTTACCGCAGAAGAACTGACAGCAGACCACGCAAGAGTAAACAACTTGAACGCAGGCGAGGCTTCAATCCACAATCTGAATGCAGATTATGCACAGATAAACGCTGCCAACGTAACAGAGCTGTCCGCAAAGAACGCATGGGTCGAGAAGATAATGGTTCAGACGGGGCTGCTGGCACATAGCGGAACGGTATTCACGCTGGACGCAGTACAGGTGAATGCGGCGAACATCACGGCTGGCACAATAGATGTGGAACGGCTTATTGTAACGGTAGACGGTCAGAAATACATGGTGCATGTCAATCCAAGCACAGGAACGCCGAGTTATGAAAAGCTGGACGGAAATATCGTGGAGCCTCGAACCATCACGGCAGATAAAATAGTGGCACACGACATCACAGTGCAGGAGATAACCACAGAGAATCTTGTTGGCACTAACGGCTGGATTAATCTGAATCAAGGCAAGTTCCGATATACCACAAACGGAACCACGCTGGCGAACAGCACGAACGGCATCGAATGGGACGGAACGCATCTGACCATTAAGGGCGCAGTGAACATCACGTCTGGCAACGTGTACACCAAGACCGAGACGGATGCACAGGTAAACAAAATCGAGGGTCTGTACGTCAACATGAAGCCGAGCGGAAACAATCTGATTTTTACCGCTGTTCTCATACAGGGCGGACAGGACGTGACCGCAAGCAAGGCGGACGGTGATTTCGAGTGGTTTTACCGAACGCCAGAAGGAGACGAGCCAATGAACAGGAACGGCAAATCAATCACGGTGGCGCAGTCTTCGCAGACATACGGTAGGACAGTGGTTTGCGTTTATACACGTTTACAGTATGCGTACTTGCTGAATAATGCAGGAAACAATCTTGTCACGAACACAGGTAACAAACTTGTAGGAAGGAGTGAATACTAATGGCGGATACTTACGAGAAAGATTTAGGGCAAAAATCAAGTTTGACCACGAGCGATTTCATTCGAGTGGTTGGGAGCGATAATGTCAGTTATAAGCAGAGCGTGGCAAGCGTAAAGACAGCACTCGGGATAGATGAGCTGACAGCAATAACAAATGGCACGATACAAAAGTATTCGAATATTAGTGGCGGCACGCTTGACAATTTGTCCTGCCGAAAAGTCGGAAACACAGTATTTGCTTCAGCACGAATCTACGGGATATCTGCACCAGCGACTGGAACTATATTTGTTATTCCATCAGGGTTTCGACCTGCCATAGGGGCAATAGTATCGGGTTATGCTGTTATCAATAGCGTTGATCATCCGTTATTTGTACTCGTATCCACAGCTGGGGAAGTGAAGATTTCTTATTCCGCATCACAGACAGTAACGCAGGTGTATTTCTCTGGCTCGTGGAGTGTAAAGTAGGTGGCGCAAATGAAACTAACAGCAGAGACAACGGTGTTTGACGAGAACGCCGTGCAGAACAAATTCAGCGAACTGGTGGTGGACCAAGACGGAATACGAACCGAGGTGTCGAAGAAGGTCGGTAATGACGAGGTAATAAGCCGAATCAACCAGAGCGCAGAGAGCGTGAAAATACAGGCACAGAGAGTGGAAGTAGACGGGACGCTGATAGTCGGCAAATCCGCAGTAGACACAGCAAAAGCAGACGCTATATCTACGGCCTCAAGTGACGCTACAACAAAGGCGAACAATGCAAAGGCAGACGCTATAAGTATAGCTTCAGATGATGCAACTGCAAAGGCAAACGAGGCGAGGAAGTATGCAGATAATTTTGTAACATACGTCAGCGCAGCGGCTGGAATCAAGGTGCACAGTGTAAATGATACGAGCAATTATGTACAGATAAACTCTAACGGCACTGACATTGTCAAGGGCGGTGTGTCGGTGGCAAGTTATGGAGATACAGCAAGGATTGGAAAGACAACGGGGAATCATATAGTATTAGATACTAATGGTTTAAAATTAAAATCAGATGCGACCACTACTCCATTGAGTATTCGGTTTTATAGAAACTCATTAACCTCACTCATGAGTGGAGAATTTGAATGTAATGGAGATACTGGCGCTGGTCATCTGAAAATGAACTATTTACAAACAAAAACGACAAGTCTTTTAGATGCTTTCTATAATGATGGGTCAATTAGTAAATATGCGGAGGTTTTTTTAAGAGCGGATTCATTAAATGGTGGCGAGAGCGAGGCAAAAATCACCGCGGATTCTATTACTATGAATGGAATAGTGGCTTGCAGTGGAAGTATTAAAGTTAGTGGTCACAGCACAGCAATAGGCACGGTACAGACCGAAAGCTGGATAGCGACCTCTTCGTCTTATGGTACAAATCTTACAAATGCAATTACATTAACGGCAGGTACATATGTAATAGTATTAACAACACCGCCAGCGTCAAGAACCATCTCAATAGCTCTTGCGGGGCAATATTTTGAAGTGCCAGCAAGCGGCGGTACTGCCACTATTATTTACAGTATATCGTCAAGTACGACAATACGAGCCACGGCGGCGATGTCAGCCGCAACGACATATTCCTATACAGAGAGAGGTAGTGTGAGAGCGGTAAGAATAGCGTAAAGGAGGAATCACAATGGAAGACCAAATCAAATCACTAATTCACGCACATGATGAGTTGATGAAAGTACACATCATGGGATCAGAGTGCATCACATTTGCTAACGCACTCGTAGAAATGACAAGAGCAATAAATGAGTTGCAGAAGGGCGAAGAAGACAGCAAGGAGTGATACTTAATGAACAAATCGTTGGAGAACATTATCACTGCGTTAATCGGCATTATACCGACGATAGTTGTAGCAATATTCAGTATCATCAGTAATAATCAAGTAATTAAAGTAAAGATCGAGTCTCTTGAGAAGAAAGTTGAAAAACACAACAATCTGATCGAACGTATGTATAAATGCGAAGGACGACTCGACGTGATTGAAAAGGAGCTGGAACGCAATGAGTAAATTTATGAAAGCAACGCTTATCAGAGCGGCGCGGACGATCTGTCAGGCCGCGGTCGCGATTATCGGTACGGCAACAGTTTTGTCAGATGTTGACTGGCGGCTTGTAATAAGCGCGAGCATTTTGGCAGGTATCATTTCCATTCTGACAAGCATTGGAACAGGACTTCCTGAAGTGCAGGAGCAGACGAAGAAGGAGACGAGGTGAGCTACTAATGGCGACAGAAAACGAATTGAGAAAACAGCTTATCGAAGAAATATTACCGTATGTCGGCGCGAAGCAGGGTTCGGCGAAACACAAAGACCTGATTGACACGTTCAACAAAGTCAAACCTGACGGCTGGGCAATGAACTACACCGCACTGTGGTGCGCTGCGTCCGCGTCGGCATTTGCAATGAAGGCTTTTGGCATAGACAAAGCGAAGAAGTGTTTCCCTCTATCCGCTAATTGCGAGACTATAATCAACAAAGCCAAAGCAATGAAGATATGGAAAGAGAGCGATAATTACAAGCCGACAAAAGGCGATTGGATATTGTACGACTGGCAGGACACAGGTAAAGGCGATAATCATGGAAGTCCCGACCACGTCGGCACGGTAGAAAAGGTCGAAGGTAAGATCATAACCGTGATCGAGGGCAACAAACATGGTGTAGTAGCGAGACGCACACTCGCGCTGAACGGAAGATATATCCGCGGTTTCGTCAAGCCGAAGTACAGTCTGATCGCGACGAAACACAGCAATGCGTGGCGACTGCGAAAGTCGGTGAAGTTCGTCACTAAATATATGAAAGACCACGGCTTCAAATACAGAAAGTCGTGGAGAGATAACGCTATGACGTGGGACGGCGCAAAGAAACGTAGAACCACGAATTGTAGTGACATGATTTCGTATTCCGCACAGAGAGCAAAACTGTTGAAAGAAGGACAGATTTTTTGGATAAACGGCGATAAGATAACGTGCAAGGGCGGACTGACGCTGGACGAGCTGAAAAAGAAAGCATACATACTGCACCCACATCACTCGCCTGCACACGCACATCTCCGCAAGGGGGATATATGCGGTTATGGTGACGACGATAAAGACATTAACCCTCATACAATGATGTTCGCTGGCTTTAATTCAAAAGGTGTTCCGCTATGGCAGTCAACAGGGAGCGGAGTCGAGATCAAAGTAGGTGAAGCGCACGAAAAAGCGACATATACCAAGAAGATCATTTATACGATTGTCAGGTTTAAATAGGTAACACTCCCACTGGCAATAATGCCTATGCCGGATGTATCTTCTCTCCGGCCCCGTTTGGTGGGATTGTTATAGTGCCCCTGCCGGACACCACGATCTTAGTCTTTCATTCTGCGTGCACACGGCAGGGGACTTTATTAGCAACATACGCATACCACGTAAGGTTTTTTATGGATTATTTACTGACGCTGGTGCCTCCTTTCTTCCCCGCTTGGACTGATCATCTGAGCGGGGGCCTTTTTTATTTGCTTACACGAGGCTCTATTTTGCGTTTTAAGCGATTTTATTATAGTGGGCGGGTAATTATACCTTTAGAAACGTAGCCACATCAGAAGTGTTGATTGGTATTCGTGCAATTCGTTTACCACAGTGGTGTGACACTTGTATTTGCCCAGCATCCTCTTCAATCCTTCTTTGCGCTTATCTGTAATGAGGCCCAGTAGGGCTTCTCCCATCATGACTTTATAGCCTTCTTCAAATTCTATAAGCTCGCACTCGAGTTCTACTCCCGGCGGTAGCATAAAGTATTCCTCGTCCGGGTTATCCAATCTGTACTTATATTCTTTGGTGTACTGTCCTGCAGATGCGAGAGGGTATTCGCTCTTCCACTTGCCGCCTACATTGATCAGGAGCATCGGTCTTGCGTTCGGCAGGGCTGAGTTCCAGAACACAAGGTTGCCGGTCAGCACAGGTCCTTCGACCATACTTACAATGTACTCGCTTAAGGGCAGTGGCACGCAGCAGATGTCGAGACCTTTCTTGTTCAATACATAATAGACAGGCTTATCCTCATACGAGCCAAGCTGAAACTGCACAGGATCCCCGATAGCTGTCTTATTAAGCAATGCCTCTCTTGTTACACCTTTCTTCTTAAATGATTCATAGCGTGTGCCGTCACCATTAAGCTGTACAGTAAACAGCAATGGTACGACAGGCTTCTTAGGTTTACCAAAACCAAACATAATGCGCCTCCAATTCCTTAATGATTATTAATATTAAATACACTATAAACCTGTTTACATCTGTTTACAAGATGATATAATAATAAATGTAAAGGAGAGCAATATGACTAAAGAAAAGTTAGAACACAGCATTAATGTTAGGGTCACGGAAGAAATGTTTCAGGAGCTTCTTAAGCGTGCAACTGAAGAACATTATTCCACTAACGTATCTGCCTTTGTACGTGCTGTGATTGAAAAGTATTGTGCTTCTTCCGAAGACGCATAGCGTCATCTAAACAGGGCGGGTGAAACGTATCTATTCCTAAAATCATAACTGTTGGGATATAGCATACACTTGAATAACTATTCATAATATCACCTGTCCAAAATGTATTGGAGGTGATATTTTTTTATGAAAGTTATTGAGAAAAAGCGTACCAAGACTATCTCAGCTAAAACTCCTGCAGAGTTCGACAAGCTTTACAATCAGACGTTTGAAGAACTTGGAGAGTATGAACCTGATGTAAGAGAGTTCGAGATGGACGGCACTATGTTTGCACGATTTAACTACACTGTTACGGACAAAATCGCAGAAGATACAGGTGACATATTTATGCAGCACAATGTGGAATGCACCTGTTCAGACTGTCCGTTTTTGGAAATTGGAACAGATGCAAGGCGCAAGTGGTTCCCTTGCAAGTATGCTTCCTGTGGGGAGACAAGACTTGATTCTCGGGCCTGTGAAGTCTTCTATAAAGAAGCTGTCAGACGCATGAGAGAGGAGGCTGGAAGATGAAGCAGTGGTTAATTGAACAGCTTATCGTTAGCCTTTTGCTACTCGGATGTATGGCTGTTGCGTGGGGGATTGTAGTTGTCGGACTTTCAGTGTTGGGGGTGTTGTAGATGATGTTAGAGAACGAAGTTGGTTATATGTTGGCAGTATTTAAAAGGGATCCTGAAGTGTCTGATGAGTACACAGATGAAGTGGAGCAGTGGCTATTGGTTACAGGGGAGTCGATTACACCTGATGGCTTAATGCTTTACTGCTATGATTACAACGGATACGAGTGGATGGTTCCATCAACGGAAGTTAAGAATGATCATGGTAAATATGGATGGACCACTAAGTGCTACAAGAGAGTTTTAGAGGGTTTTTTGAAAAAGAGGTAAAAGTATGACAAGTAATTTGGTTGATGCAAAAAAAGTCTATGTCTTTATGACAATGACTGAAACAAAGGGAGACGGGTTCATTAGTCATCTGATCAAACGAGTTAAGCAGCGTTATTGGACGAAACGACTCAATATGATGACTGAAGGTGAAATTATGGACATGTATTATTCACTTATAGGAGAGTAGGGATGGAGAGAAGATGTTACTTGTGCGGGTATGCAGGAGAGCTTGTTGAAGATCCAGACAATAAAGACCATAAGTTCTGGATTGAATGTAAGAAAGACGGAATGATGCACGAACCGTGCCACGAATGCAAGTCATTTATAGAAATAAAGAAGGAGGATATTACAGATGGCTCAACACGTTCATTGGAAAAAGAGCTTTAATCCCAACTATATAGGCGAATGGGACTTTGAAGACGGAAAAGATATGATAGTCAAAATTGCAGATGTTTGTCATGAAATGGTCGAGTCTGCACAGGGTAAGGAAGAAAAAACACTGGTTAAGTTTGAGGGCGGTATCAAGCCACTCATTCTGAACACCACCAATGCAAAACGGATCCAGAAGGTTACTGGTTCCGGCTATGAGGATGAATGGGTTGGCAAAAAGCTTCAGCTTTATGTGGAGCCTGTCAGTGCTTTCGGTACAACCACTATGGCAGTAAGAGTAAGAGAGTTTGCTCCAGGTGAATAAAATGGTAGACAATTCAAACTATTTTGACAAAGATATTCAACTCGAGTACATGGGTGCATCGCAGTTCAAATCATTCCTGGACTGTCCTGCACGTACAATGGCAGAGCTGAAAGGAGAGTATCAGCGTAAGGACACAAAAGCACTTATGATGGGCAGTTATGTGGATGCTTTTTTCAGCGGAGAAATGGATGACTTCATTACGCAGCATCCGGAACTATTCAAACGTGATGGTTCACTTAAAGCTGATTATGTTCAGTGTGACAATGCTATTGCCAGAGCCTCTTCAGAGCCATTGTTTATGGAATATATGATGGGCGAGCCTCAGGTAGTAATGACAGGTGAACTGTTTGGGTCTAAATGGAAAATCAAAATGGACTCATATCACAAAGGGGATAAGATAGTGGACCTTAAGTATATGAAGGACATCAAGCCTATATATAAGGATGGCGAGTGGCATACCTTTATCGATGCTTGGAAGTATAACATTCAGCTTTATATCTATCAGCAGATAGAGGCTCAGAATTCCGTAGATGGTAAATTGTTACCGTGCTATTTGGCGGTAATAACTAAAGAAGAAGAACCGGACATCCATCTGATAGAAGTGCCGCAGTTTATATTGAATGGTGCTGCTGCAATAGTGGAACATTATACACCAATATTCCAGGCATACAAAGGCGGTAAGATGGAACCACCTCGTTGTGAGCAGTGTGCTTATTGCCACAAAACAAAGAAATTAACAAAAGTAGAATCATACGAAGAATTACTGGAGGGAATAATCAAATGAGAAATTTAAACTTATCAAATGTATCAGATGGCCATAACAGACTTCCTGCAGGCGGATACGTGGTTGAGATTACTAATGTGGAAGACCATCCAATGGACGCTAATACACATAAAGGTGATTATCTTACCATAGATTTTGATATCGCTGAAGGTCAGTATACTGAATACTACTATGGTATGTATAAAGATTATGGTTTCTGGGGCGGACATCTTATCAGATCATACAAACCAAAGGCACTCGGTATGTTCAAAGCATTCATCAATGAATTAAAACAGGATAATCAAGGCTTCAAATGGGATATGGATGCCGAGAATGACGAACACAGTATGCTTGGGTGTAAGTTTGGCGTTGTACTCGGTGAGAAAGAGTATAGAGGGAACGATGGATCCATTAAGACAAGACTTGAAGCAACTAAGATTTTGCCAATACAAAAAATACACAATGGTGAGTTTGAAGTGCCTGCACTAGTCAAACTTGAATCAGCTCCGGCTTCTACTGGTGTGGTCGATACTACGAAGCAAGAAAGTTTTGAAGAGTTGAATAAGGAAGTTCCGTTCTAATGATAATCGTTGAAGACACTCGCCAGCAGGCTGGTAAGCATAAACAAAAGCATGATTGGTGGGATACTAATGGTCACCAATTAATAAGATGCAAACTTCCCTTTGGTGACTATGCGTTACCCCCTAAAGTGTCTGTAGATACGAAGGCAAACCTTACGGAAATTGCCACGAATATGTGCGGATCCTTTAGGGAGCAACGTAGGTTTAAAGAAGAATGCAAACTCGCTGAAGAGTGTGGGTGTCACTTGTACTTTCTTATCGAAACAGGTTTTACACGAGATATGCTCTTCGACAAGACGATTATGCTCGGAAATGGTAAAGAAATTAAAGGCGAGCAGTTAGTTATAGCAATGGATACGATGTCGAGCAGATACGGCTGTGAGTTCGTGCTCGTAAAGCCGTCTGAATGTGCTCGTAAAATAAATGAGATATTAAATGGAGCAGAATGATACATACAACTCAATACTTGAGCACGCTCTCAAATATGCAGCGCAAGGGTTGGCTGTGTTTCCTTGTAAGGAGCGGGGAAAGAGCCCGCAGTTCAAGAGCTGGCAGACTGCAGCTACTACTGATTCGGAAGCCATTAAGACAATCTGGTCACGTAATCCGCAGTACAACATAGGGATTGCCACAGGTTCTGCATCTAAAGGGCTGGTCATCATAGATGTGGACAACCACGATGCCGATGGCGCAGCGAGCCTTCGTGAATGGGAAGCGGAGAACGGAAAACTGCCTGAGACAGCTACAGTACTCACAGGTAGTGGTGGAGTCCACTATTACTACAGAACCAGCGAGCCGGTGACAGGAAGAACAGGAGTGCTACCCGGAGTGGATATCAGAGGCGAAGGCAACCTTATTGTTGCGCCTCCGAGTATACACCCAAACGGCAACCCCTATGAATGGGATCTCGGAGCTGACCTTGACGATCCTGGTATTGCACAGGCTGATGAAAAGGTAATGAAACTTGTACAGCTTGGCATAGTTAAAACCGCTCGTAAGGAAACTTACCATCTGCCGGATGTAATTAGGAACGGAAACCGCAACGATGCTTTATTCGACTATGCGTGTAGCCTTCAAGCAAGAGGTAATGACGATATAGCAATACTTGGAGCTGTAAAAGAAGCAAATCGCCAAAAGTGCCCAGAACCATTAGCAGATGAAGAAGTTGAGAAGATCGTAGAGAGCGCACTTCGGTACAAGAAGGGTTGTCACGGACTCAGGATGATTAAAGGTAAAGTCCGTCAATGCGCCGAGAATGTACTTACCGTTCTTGAAACAGACGAAGCGCTTGCTGGTCATATTATGTATAACGACTTTGCAAGACAGACTGAATGGTTTGGGCCACTGCCATGGAATAATAGTGAACTGTCTGGAGAATGGACAGACAGGGATGATAGCGAGCTAAAGAGTTATTTGGACATAAATTATGACCTTGTAAAAGACTCTTCGTACATTGATGGTTTCAACATGTGCCTTAATCGCCACCATTATAATCCTGTAGTTGGATGGTTTGACGCTTTGGAAGAATGGGATGGTAAACCGCACATCGAAAACCTATTACCTCGCTTTACCGGTGCTGAAAAGTCCAGATATAACACTGCTGTCATGAGTCTCTTCATGCAGGGCGCCATTAACAGGGCGTTTAATCCAGGCTGTAAGTTCGACTATGTATTTGTACTGGTAGGAGAGCAGGGGAAATTCAAGAGTTCTTTTTTGCAGTACCTTGCAGTCAATAACGATTGGTATGATGGTAACTTCTCGACTATTGAAGGTGATAAAGCAGTAGAGAAGCTTCGTGGTAGATGGATCCTTGAGATGGCGGAACTGTTAGCAGTTAAAAGACAGAAGGACGTAGAAGCGTTCAAGGCTTTTGTTACGGTAACAGAGGACAGTTATAGAGCTCCTTATGAACGCAGGACCAAGCACGTTAAAAGAATGTGCGTCTTCGCAGCAACCACTAATGACTTTCAGTTCATGAGTGACAGGACCGGCAACAGGCGCTATCTTCCGGTGAAAATAAATGTGCATCCAGTAAAAAAAGAAGAATCGTTGTTCGCAGATCCAGAAGCTACCAAAGCGGAATTCAGGCAAGCATGGGCTGAAGCTTACCACATCTATCAGACGCAGCATCCAGAGCTTATTATGCCACCGGAGTTAGAAGCCGAGACATACGAAGAACAACTCAAATATATGCAGGAGGATCCTGATGTCGGACGTATTCAGGAATACCTCGACCATCATCAGCAGCGTGTATGCACACGGCTGTTATGGGATGAAGCATTAGGAAACGAAAACATACAAGGTAAGCCCGCAGACTGGAAGCGTTTGACTGATATCATGAACATGAACATTCACGGATGGAAAGAGTTACCTAAACGAGTGCGCTGCGGGAAGTATGGAAGTCAGGTCTGTTATGAGCCGGACCCTGATGCCTTTGTGGAAGTCCCAGAAGAAGAACAGGTGCCGTTTTAAGGAGGGAATAATGCAGAAACAAGAGACAATGGACATTCCGTATGCCTGGCTTGATGGAGACCAGAGAGCTGAAAGGGATATGGAAACATTAAGAAGAAATGGATATGAACCAATAGAAAGAGACAGAGCGAACCATCATATTCAGGTATGGAGCAAACGCAGAAATTTGTTCGACTACTATCCAACTACTGGCACCATTAAAGCTTATCCTGATGCAAATGGGATCGATGACCTTCTGGAGCTCTTGGAGTCGAATTAGTGTTGGATTGAAATTTTAATCCAACGGCTAATCCAACGGTTAATCCAACACCTAATCCAACGGCTAAATCGTTTATATTTCAATACTTTCCCTTCTTCTGTTGGATTAAAAGAAGGAAAAAAGAATAAAACATTTAAAAAAATCCGTAATAAAAAAGTAAATATAGGAATTTTAATACAACACCTCCAACACCAAAGCTGTAATGGTTGGAATTTCAACAGTTAAGGTGTTGGATTAGAAATCGAGTTTTAATACAACACTGGAGGCAAAAATGGTAGAAGCAGAAGCATATCTTGCAAGTTGCCGAAGGGCATTCGGGCCAGGTGTCCTGTGCAAAACAGAAGTAACAGTGTTAAGAACAATGACTGATAGTGCAGGATGGTTTGATGAAAAGTTATATCTGTACAGGATGGATAACTCGCCATTCTATATCACAAGTAACCAGCGGAAGATACTAAAGCTTCTTCCGCAGCGTGATGATGATAAAGAGACAATGGAGACTAAAGCTGGCGAGCTAATAAGGTTGGTAGAGAGAATAAGACGGGCAACACAAGTGGGGAGTTAAGGATGAATAGAGCGAAGCAATTCTTAATTCAATATCAATCGGCGCTAATAAGAGCCAAAAGACTTCAGGCACAAATAGATGCTCTGAAGGACCAGCGTGACAGCATTGGCCAAAGTTTTGATCAGGAGCGAGTGCAGAGTACTCCGAAGACTGATAAGATCGGAGAGCTGGTCGCTAAGATCACAGACTTAACGCTCGACTTGATGGATGCGGAGGCAGACCAACTAATGGTAATGCTTGATGTGGAAGATGTGATTAACAGAGTTCCAGATCCAACATGTCAGCTGTTATTGCACGCTCGATATATTCAGTTAAAGAAGTGGTCATATATAGCAGAAGAGATGGACTACTCGTACAGAGGAATACTTAAAGTCCATGAGAGAGCATTAATCGAAGTAGACAAACTGATTTAGTTATCAATGCCCTGCGGTGTACACAAAATATTACAATCCCCAATTTATCAATCAAATTGAATATCAGAACATGAGTAATCTTTATTCCCATAAACCCTTATTGCCGCAGGGCTTGATTATAACAAGGAGGAGAAGATGAGTATTCATCAACTTAATATGTATGGCATGGATATGGTCGAGGTAGCAATTGAACGGCTGAAAGCCTTTGAGCCAAAAGAAGGATACTTCCTTGCGTTCAGCGGTGGCAAGGATTCTGTCACGGTCAAAGCATTGGCTGACATGGCAGGGGTCAAGTATGATGCACACTACAATGTGACGAGCGTTGATCCGCCTGAGCTTGTGAGATTCGTCAAGACATTCCCGGATGTACACTTTGACTTCCCTGTTGATGATAATGGCAGAGTTAAAACCATGTGGAATCTGATACCAAAGAGAAAGATACCGCCAACAAGGATCATGCGCTATTGTTGCGAGGACTTGAAGGAAGGCGCAGGAGAAGACAGGTTTGTGGTCACAGGTGTACGCAAGGATGAATCTGTCAGAAGGGCAAGGGACAGGAGCGGTCTTGAGTTAGGAGAGAAAAAGAAGGACAGGCGTGAGCTCCTTGACCCTGACAACCCAACACCTGAAATGATGTACCATTGCCAAACGTATCACAGAAAAGTGCTGAATCCAATAATTGACTGGACTACAGATGAAGTGTGGGAGTTTATCAAAGAATACAAGGTTAGATATTGCTGCCTGTATGATGAAGGCTTTAGCAGGCTTGGGTGCATCGGATGTCCAATGGGCACAAAAAAGCACAGGCTGTGGGAGCTTGAAAGATACCCAAAGTACAAAGAGAACTACATTAGGGCGTTCCAAAAGATGATAGATGCTTATCCATTGAAAAAAGGCTGGCAAACAGGAAAGGAAGTCTTTGAATGGTGGATTCATGACGGGAGCAGCTATCCTGATAAGAAACAAGTAAGAGTAAAGGAGGTAGAAGAATGAATTGGAGAGCAAATAGTCCGGCGACACATCCGCCGTACCAGACGCCGTGCTGGATCCGAACGAGAGACGGCGAGGAGTACGAAGCGGAGCTGATACATCTGAACCCGAGATACCACACAAGGATGAAGGACTGTGATGTGTGGAAGCTGACAGGGTTCAAGCGAAAGTATGTGGAGAATAACGATGTTGTTGAGTGGCGCTTAGCCATTGACATATAGTAGTGCGGTGCGGGCTATGCTGATTTGATAAGGACCTTTTTGCAGTATGGTCCGCATCCGAAGGGAGAATGTTAGGACTAATTAGGGAGACCTGACTTCCACACGCATCAGCACACTAATCAGAGTGGCACGTATCTGCATCTCTGAGGGCGAACTGCGTACCATGTGGGAGTTGGTTAGTGGGAAAGCATTTACAACAGGAAAGCCGACAAAGTTGACGAGTTGTGAATGGCTGTTAGCCTTGTAGGATGGGAGCAAGGTTTACAGGGTGAACTGCAAGCGGCATCCATGCTAATTGCAGAGGGAGAAAGACCGCAGGGGCAAGGCAAATTAATATCTGCGGTGGCGGAATAGGAGAAGATATGAATAGCAAACAAATTAATGGGACAAAAAGTGAGTTGTTAGCCGAATATTTTTTGATTAATCAAGGTTATGTTCTGTCGAAACCGATAAATGATTTTTCGGAGTATGACTTTGTGGCAGATGATTGTGATGGTCATTTGTATAAAGTGCAAGTCAAAACAATATACTTCGACAACAGCAAACAAAGGTGGCTTGGAAGTAGTAAGATGCAGAGACTGCAAATGTTGCGAAGAGCGAGGAACAGCGAATTATTTGCCTTTCTATTATTGTTTGAGAATAGATTCGTCAGTGAAAGCAAATGACTATTGCAGTTGTGGGTTGAGGAAGGAGCAAGAGTAATGATTAAGAACTTAGTATTCATGTTGATAGGTGGCTTTCTTGCAACAGCAGTGCTGACAGTAGTGGCATTGTGTGAGGCTGCAGGAAGAGCAGACAGGTGGGAAGAAGAGAGGATGGTAGAGGATATGTACGAAGAGCAGGACATGCAGCAGGAACGTGAGGAGAACGGAGTCCAGTAAACTGTTCATTGTTTTGCACATACCATTTGTGATTTAATTATACTTGGAAGAAGACAAACAAAGGCAGGTTAGCTTCCAATCATTTAATTTCCTTTTAAAACAGAAACCGCAAAAGACCTCGGGTATGTGCCTGGGGTTTTTTGTTGGGGAGGGGAGATATGAGAGAAATTAGAACAGACCGCCTCCCAGGAAACCGGGGGGCATATGAAAAGGCCCGGGCCCTCATCATGAAGACCCAGACTGTCTGTGGTATCTGTGGCAAACCTGTAGACTTTAGCTTGAAGTATCCTCACCCTCTGTCACCAACGATTGATCATATCGTTCCTGTCAGCAAGGGAGGACATCCATGCGACATCAACAACCTCCAGCTTGCGCATAGATGCTGTAACAGACAGAAGTCTGACAAGCTGGAAATTAAAAATAATATTGTTGAGAATAAAGTGGTATCCAATAGAGTGCTGCCTGCGACATTTGATTGGGCGCATAAACCATTAAAGCCTCTTCAACAATAGGGGCGAGGGCTGACAGAACG
>OCVV012830966.1_pt1 | contig 20281 bp, 9 predicted proteins | sample 1539721 | NCBI WGS metagenome assembly OCVV01 (sample SAMN02144230, study PRJEB22623) | gut metagenome | biome: sheep rumen | host: Ovis aries | place: New Zealand
CTTTCGGAGTAACTCGCCCCCTGCTCGACGGATTTTCGCGTACCCCTTCGCGAAAATACGCCTCCGAGAAGGGTATATCCCTATACGTCGGGGACGAAGGCTATCTATTATCCGCAGCGGAAGTATGACGCGGGAAGCAAAAAATTTCGTATTTTCATTTGCGTATATGAAATATTTTTTGTACCTTTGCAGGCGATTTATCATAAAAAACTGAACGTACCAGTGAGACACACCATTCCGATAGTACTATTGATGCTTATGCCGTTTGTGGCAAGGGCGGAGCGGATCGATCCGGTGGCTTCCGAGACCGACACGCTGAAGGTGGAGACGTCGCGGCGAGGACATCTGATTAACTCGCTGGATGTGCTGAACGGTCAGACGGCGGGTGTGACGGTGGGTTCGAACACGAATCCGGAGGCGATGCTTTCGTCCGTACGTGTGCGCGGCAACCACTCCTTGACCGGGGGTAACGAACCGCTTGTGATGATAGACGGCATGTCGTCCGATCTGCGGACGTTAGCTACTATTTTTCCGGGCGATATAGAAAGTTTCACTATACTGAAGGATGCCGCTCAGACGGCTCAGTACGGAGCCCGCGGAGCTGCGGGTGTGATCGAAGTGCGCACGCGACGCGGGGCGGAAGGGAAGATCCATGTCTCGTACGCGGGTAATATAGGTTTCGCGCACGCGGATAAGTTTCTGCGAATGCTGAATGCGGACGAGTATCGAGCTTTGGCTGATTTCCGCGGCATGGCGATCGCGGACGGCGGCGCTTCGACGGACTGGCAGCGGGCTATCATACGAACGGGTTTGGTTCATAATCATCATATTGCCATCGGCGGGGGAACGGAGACCAGCAGTTATCGCGGCGCGATCAGTTATAGCCAGAACAACAGTATCGTCCGCGAGATGGGGACGCGCAATCTGACCGCCAAAGTGGATGTGACGCAACACATGCTGTCCAAACGGCTGACGTTCGATCTGGGTCTGTTCGGCGCGCTGGGACATAACCAATACCTGAACGACGTGCAGAAGACGTTCTATTCGGCCGCGGCATTCAATCCCACTTTCCCTAATGAACGCAACGCTTCGGGCGGTTATAGCGGCTATGCCGATGCGAGCCAAGTAAGCCATCCGATGGGTCTGCTGGACATTCAGAAGCACAACGAGGCGATGCATTTCAACACGCATCTGCGGATCAAAGGCGATATCGGCTACGGTCTGACGGCGGCGATTTATGGCAGTTACAGTTACGATGCGGACGACGAGAGCCATTTCTATCCGACGTACATGGAGAGCACGGGCAAGGTCTATCGCGAGGCGGGGAAGAGCCATGTGTGGCTGACGAATATCGTGCTTCATTACGGGCACGAATGGCAAGGTTCTCACCGGCTGGAGGCGGATGTGCTGGGCGAGTTGCAAGGTCGGACGCTGACGGGTTTTCACACAACGATCAACCGCTTGGCGTCCAATGCGTACGGGTACGACAATATATCCGTGGGTGCATTGCGTCTGTGGGACGGCAGCGGCAGCAGTTACGAGCAACAGCGGATGGCTTCCGTGATGGGGCGTGTGAGTTATACGGCTCTGAACCGCTATACGATCACTTTATCAGCCCGCGGCGATGCCAGTTCGGTGGCAGCCAAAGGGCATAAATGGGGTTTCTTTCCTTCCGCCAACATCGCTTGGAACATGAAGAAAGAGTCGTGGCTGCGGGACGAAGAATGGCTGACGCGGCTGAATATACGCGCCGGCTGGGGACTCTCCGGTAACTTGGGAGGTATCGCGGCTTATCAGTCGCTGAGGCTGATGACGCCTACCGGTATCACGGAGTCGGAAGGTCTGCCGGATGTGATATTGGGTATCGCGCGGAACGAGAACCCGAACCTGACGTGGGAGAAGACCCAGACGGCGAACGTGGGCATGGAGTGGGGATTCTGGAAGAACAGGGTGGTTTTTACCGCGGATTATTACTACTCGTATATCTACGATATGCTGTATAACTACACGATGCCGGTTCCGCCGTTTATCTACGACAAGATGCTGGCGAACCTCGGCAAGATGCAGAACCAGGGTGTGGAGGTCGGTTTCGGTCTGGCGGCAGTCCAGACAAAGGACTGGGGGCTGAATATAGGTTTCAACCTGACGTGGCAGCAGAACAAGCTGCTTTCGCTGAACGGTTATTACGAGAACGAGTATCTGACCGCTCCGACTTATACGCCGATTGCGTCGGTCAACGGGGCGGGTCTGCATGGCGGCAACACGGATGTGGTGTACCAGATTCCGGGTTATTCGTTAGGCGTGTTCTATCTGCCGCATTGCACGGGTCTGACGACGACCGCGACGGGCGAGCGGGTGTATGAGATTGAGGACTTGGACGGCGACGGATTTGTTGATTTGTCGGACGGCAGCGGCGACCGGCGTGTGTGCGGTCAGGCGACGCCGAAAGTGCTGTTGGGCAGTAATATCTCCGTCCGGTACAAACAGTTTGACCTTTCGATTCAGTTGAACGGCGCTTTCGGGTATAAGATATACAACGGAACGGCGCTCAGTTATATGAATATGGGTTCAATGCCGTATTACAATGTGATGAAGGGTGCGAGCGAGCGCAATATAGACGACTTGACGGTGACGGACTACTGGCTGGAGCGCGGGGATTATGTCAATATCGACTACTTGACATTAGGGTGGACTTACCAGCCGTCAGAGGCAGCTCGTCAGCGCAAATACCAGCTTTCGGCGCTGCGGCTCTCCGTTTCGGTCAATAATTTAGCGACAATAACAAGTTATTCGGGGCTGACACCAATCATCAACAGTACGGTGATCAACAATACCTTAGGAGTGGACGACAAGCGTTCGTACCCGGTGAGCCGGACGTATAGTCTGTCGCTGCAAATACAGTTTTAGTCATGAGATCGACATATCGACATATCGAGTTACCGAGATTCCGAAGATTCTTATTTATGCTGCCGGTGGTGGTTCTGATGAGTGCGTGCGGTTTTCTGGACGAAGATCCGCATTCGGGTCAGCCGCAGGAGAAGGTGATTACATCTGCGTCGGCGTTGTACCAGCAGGCGGTTCTGTCGCTGTATAGCCATATAGGCGGCAGCACGGACGGTTACGGGCTGCAGGGAACGTACCGCGGCGTGTATGATCTGCAGACTTTTGCATCCAACGAAGCGATCATTCCGGTGCGCGGCGGCGACTGGTGGGACGGCGGTCTGTGGGTGGATCTGCACGAGCATACATGGACGGTTGACAACGAGTGCTGCGAGAACTCATGGCGGTATCTGTTCCAACTCGTGGGGCTGTGCAACTATTCGCTGTCGCTTCTGGACGAATACGGATATCTCTTGACCCGGGACCAGTCGATGAGTTATAACGCCGAGGTGCGTGCGGTGCGCGCGATGGCGTACATGTACCTGCTGGACCTGTTCGGGCGCGTGCCTATAGTGACCAAAATAACCATGCCCGTGCATGATATCTACCAGTCCGAACGGAGCGAAGTGTTTGATTTCGCATGGGATGAGATGCAGATGGCATTGCTCTACCTGCCCGACGAGCGCAGCAACAGCCGCGGCGAATACTACGGTCGTGTGACCAAGCCTGTAGTGCATTTTATGCTGATGAAAATGGCGCTCAATGCGGAGGTTTGGCGCGATGACGACTGGACGGATGAGGTGCGACCGGACGGCAAGACCATCCAACTGCCTTGCGGCGACGCGGGAGAGAAAAACGCGTGGGAGGCGGTCAATTTCTATGGCCAGCAGATACTCAGTTCCCAAGCCGGATATGTGCTCTGCGAGAGCCAGTTGAACTGTTTCTCGACGTACAACGAAGACGCGACGGAGAATATTTTCACCATTCCGATGGATCCGAATGTGTATCGGAATAGGTTCAAGAACCTGTTCCGCAGTCTCCATTACCAGCACGCCGCGGCGATGGGTTACGGCGGCGAGAACGGTTCTTGTGCAACCCAGGAGACGCTGGATGTGTTCGGTTACGGCACGAACCATCCGGACTGCCGTTTCCCGACTACTTTCTTCTCAGGCATCGTCCATGTGCGCGGAAACCCGCTGGTGCTTTCGTCCGGCGATACGCTGGTTTATTATCCCCGCGAGGTGCAAATGAACCTGACGGGCAGTCCGTATGTGGCGACGGCAGGCGCACGCATGAGCAAGTATGCGCACGACCCAGGAACGATCTTCGACGGTCAGTTGCGCAACAGCGATATTGTTCTCTTCCGTCTGGCGGACGTCTATCTGATGATGGCAGAGGCGAAGGTGCGCAACGGCGAAGACGGACAGACTGAGTTCGAACTGGTTCGTTTACGCGAAGCGCTGGCGCTCGGTCAGGCAATCGAACCCCGCAAAGCGACACTCGAAAATATCTATTACGAGCGGTGGATCGAACTGATGTGGGAAGGCTGGCATCGGCAGGATCAGATCCGCTTTGGCAAATTCGACTTAGATCCCGGTCTCTCTGTTTTCCCCATTCCCCAAACAGCTCTGCAGACCAACGGAAACCTGAAGCAGAACAAAGGCTACGAATAACTGCCATTTTGGCAGAAAAAGGCTCATGGCATGAGATTTGTTCAGAAAAAATCGGCATGACGGCATAACGTCATGACGACATGACGAAATTTTTAAACAAAACATATACTATGAGCAAAGGTAATATTGGGGTAACGAGTGACAATATATTCCCCGTCATTAAGAAATTTTTGTATTCGGATCATGAGATCTTTTTGCGTGAGTTGATCTCCAATGCGGTAGATGCGACGCAGAAGTTGAAGACGCTGTCGTCGGTCGGCGAAGTGAAAGGCGACCTGGGCGATTTGCGTGTACGCGTGTCCATAGATAAGAATAAGAAGACCTTGACGGTCTCGGATCACGGAATAGGCATGACCGCTGAGGAGGTGGACAAATATATCAACCAGATTGCGTTCTCCGGCGCAGAGGAGTTTGTCAACAAATACAAAGACAAGACCGAAGCCATCATCGGACATTTCGGCCTGGGCTTCTATTCCGCATTCATGGTCAGCAAGAAAGTGGAGATCTTCTCGCAGAGTTATCAAGAGGACGCGAAAGCCGTTCACTGGAGCTGTGAAGGCGATCCGGAGTACACGATGGAGGATACCATCAAAGCCGAGCGCGGAACGGATATCGTGCTGCATATCGACGATGAGTTCAGCCAGTATCTGGAGGACGCGACGATAGAGGGCTTGCTGAAGAAATACTGCAAGTTCCTGCCGGTGGAGATCGCTTTCGGCAAGAAGAAAGAGTGGAAAGATGGCAAAGAGGTGGAACTCGAGGAGGAGAACATCATTAATGATGTCAACCCCGCCTGGACGCGCAAGCCGAGCGAGTTGAAAGACGAAGATTACGACAAGTTCTATCATGAGCTCTATCCAATGCAGTTTGAGGAGCCGTTGTTCCATATCCATCTGAATGTGGATTATCCGTTCAACCTGACGGGAATCCTGTACTTCCCGAAGATCAAGAGCAATCTGGATGTACATCGCAACAAGATCCAACTCTATTGCAACCAGGTCTATGTGACGGATGAGGTGGAGAATATCGTGCCGGAGTATCTGACGCTGCTTCACGGCGTAATCGACAGTCCCGATATCCCGCTGAACGTGAGCCGTTCTTATCTGCAGAGCGACAATAATGTCAAGAAGATCAGCGGGTATATCACGAAGAAAGTTGCCGACAAACTCATGGAGCTGTATAAGGCTGATAAAGAGGAGTTTGCGAAGAAATGGGACGATATCAAGATGTTCATTCAGTTCGGTATGCTGACCGACGAGAAGTTCTACGAGAAAGCGAAAGATTTTGCGCTGCTGAAGAACCTCGACGGCAAGTACGCGACGCTCGATGAATACAAGGCGCAGGTCAAGGACGCGCAGACCGACAAGGACGGCAATCTGGTGCTTCTCTATACCAACGATCCGGACGCACATTATACCTATATCGAGCGTGCGAAGGCGAAGGGGTACGACGTACTGCTGATGGACGGCGAGTTGGACGTACATTGCATGAGTCAGGCAGAGCAGAAAGCGGAGGAGAACAAACTTCGTTTCGTGCGTATCGATTCTGACACGATCGAGAACCTGATCAAGAAGGAAGACCAGGCGAAGGATACGTATTCCGCCGAGCAGAAAGAAGGACTTAGAAAGGCCTTTGAGAACTTGCTGCCGAGCGCGGAGGATAAGTTACGTTATACCGTCACTTGCGAGGCTGCGGCTGCGGACGCGCTGCCGGTATTCCTGACGCAGAACGAGTTCATGCGCCGAATGAAGGAGATGAGTGCGCACCAACAAGGCATGTCTTTCTATGGTCAGATGCCGGACAGTTACAACCTCGTGGTGAATACCGCTCACCCGCTGATTCAGGAGCTGGTGGCGAAAGAGAGTAGCGAGCAAGTGAACGAAGAAGTGGAGAAAGACGGCAAGAAAGAGACGGTCGTTAAGACGGTTTATAAACTGGAAGGTGAAGACGAGCGGATGAAACAGCTGATCGATATCGCCCTTCTGGCTTCCGGTCAACTGAAAGGCGAAGCACTTGCCAAATTTGTCAACCGAAGTGTAGAATTATTATAAAACAAATGTTTCGTTTGTCCGAAATGAGTCCTCGAAAGGGGGCTCATTTTTTTTAATATAATATGTACATAAATGCGTATTTTCTTCCAAAATTGTGTACGATTTTTAAGATTTAGCAGAAAATAATAAAAAATGAGCACTTTCTATTAAAATTTGGTATTGCGTATGTGAGAATAAAGCAGTAATTTTGCACCCGGTTTTGAATAAAGGTACAAAAACGAATGAATAAAAACAAATTTTCTCTATTTCTTATCCTGCTCATAGCGAGCATCAGCGCGTGGGCTCAGACGTCGGGTGGGGCGCAAATGACCGAGGTTTCCGGCGTCGTTACAGATTTTCAGACCCGTGAGCCGTTGATCGGCGTAACGGTATGTGACAAGAACGATCCGTCGAAAGGTACGGTAACCGATTTTGACGGACATTATACCCTTTTAGTGGACACAAAGAAACCGACGATGCTCAGTTTCTCGTATGTGGGTTATGATACAGAGACGCGTTTGGTCAATTCTCTGACGAAAGTGCTGAATGTGCCGTTGCTGACGCATAATGAGATTCTCGACGATGTCGTTGTGACGGCAGGGCGTTTTGAACAGAGGTCAACGGATGTGACGGTTTCGATGGAGGTGTTGAAGCCTCAGGCGCTTCGTAGTCAGGCCCCGACGGATCTGTCGGCGACTTTACAGACGCTGCCGGGTGTGGAGATTATCGACAAACAGCCTTCTATCCGCGGCGGTGGAGGATGGACGTATAGCGTCGGAAGCCGTTGTCAGGTGTTGATGGACGGTATGTCGATTTTGAATCCGAAGACCGGAGAGATCAACTGGAACAACGTGCCGCTGGAGAATGTCGGTCAGGTGGAGGTGATCAAAGGTGCTTCGTCGGTTTTGTACGGTTCATCGGCGCTGAACGGTGTGATCAATGTGCGCACGCAGCGTCCGGGATTGAAGCCGGAGACGAAGATCAGCGGGTATGTAGGTATCTATGATAATTATAAGGATTACGCGTACACAGGCGCGCGTTTGCCGTTGTATTACGGAGCTGAGGCTTCGCACTCCAGACGAGTAGGTAATTTTGACGTCTCGGGCGCTATCAGCGGCTTTAAGGACGAGGGATTCCGCCAGCAGAGTTTTAACGACCGTGTGCGTTTGGGAGGTAACTTGACGTATCACCAGCCGATGGAGGCAGGCAAATACATGACGATGGGTGCGAACGTGAATTACGTTGCTAACCAATACGGCGATTTCTTCATCTGGCGCAGCCCGAAGGATCCTATTCATCCTTCGCCGCTGACGAACATGGGCCGTAAAGAGCACAACTTCAATATCGATCCGTTCTGGAACTACGACGACGCAGACAAAGGTATCTCGCATAAGCTGCGCGCACGTTTCTATCTCACCTCCGATAACTTGACTACCCCTTCTGCCACGATGACGACCGAGGAGTTGGCTAAATGGGCTGTGCAGAGCTTTGATATGAATAAAATCGGTGGCATGGTAGATTTGATCGGAAACGGAAAGAGTTTTATGGATGCTTTTGTGAGTACATATGGCAATGAACTTCTTCCGATATTAAATGACCTTAAAAAGAATCCGTTAGATTATCTGGATCTCATTACTCATGGTATTGATTTTGTCCAGAAAGGTTTAGGCTATACCGGTACAGTCGCGGAGATGCAGGACGCAGTAGCTTATGCCATGAATCTGTTAACGAACAGCGATCCGACGCGTCCGGAGTTGACCTACAACGGCTATATTGACTATCAGTTTGCCAAACAATGGAACTCGGGCGTTCGTCTGACGACCGGCGTGAACTGGAACCATATCACCAATACGGCGAATATCACGGGAACGCACCACACGGATAATGTAGCGGCCTACTTGCAGTACGACCACCGCATCGCGGACAAGTTGTCTCTGAGCGCGGGTATGCGTCTGGAATATTACCGGATGGACGACCATTACAAAGAGGCGAATATCCAGATCGGCAAGTGGCTCTGCCCGGTAAGACCGGTGTTCCGCGCCGGTTTGAACTGGGAGATTTACAAGGCGGGATTCCTCCGCGCGAGCTTCGGTCAGGGTTATCGTAACCCGTCTATCACGGAGAAGTTTGCCCGTAAAGATATTGGTGGCGTAGGTGTTTACCCGAATCACGATATCAAGCCGGAGTCGGGCTTCAATGCGGAGATCGGTTACAAGCAACTGTATAAATTCGGTCCGATTACCGGTTCTCTGGATGTAGCTGCGTTCTATACCGAGTACAGAAACATGATCGAGTATCAGTTCGGTTTGTTCCGTAACTCGGATTTCACGATGATCAACTCGATGGATGATGTGCTTAGTGAAGCGGAGAAGATGATCGACGATATCAAGACGACCAAATCGCTGAGCAACGCGGGTATCGGTATCGGTGCGCAGTTTGTGAACGTCAACCACGCGCGTATCTACGGTTGCGAGGTAAGCACGGCAGGAAAGGTAGATATCCAAAAAGAGATGGGTCTGCGTTACTCCATCGGTTATACCTTCACGGAGCCTGAGGATATGGATAACGCGAAACGTATCGAGGAGGAGAAGACCTATACCGATCCGTTGCAGATGAAGAACAAGTCCAATGACTCCAAGTATCTGAAATACCGCAACAAACACTCCTTCAAGACCACGATCGATTATAACTACAAGTGGTTGTCGCTGGGTATCAATATGATGTACCGCAGTAAGATGCTGGCGGTGGATTATATCATGGTCAATGAGCGACCAGACTATTTGACTAATGAAAATACTAAACTTATGGAGTATGCCCGCATGTTTATCTTCGGTTACGAGGATGGCGTGTCGCTGCACGACTACTGGATGGAGCATAACAAAGGTGTCTTCACGATGGATCTGCGCGCTTCGGTGCGTTTTAAAGAGCACGTGGAGGTTCAGTTCCTAATCAATAACCTGCTGAATACGGAGTACAGCTACCGTCCGATGGCTTTGGCAGCTCCGCGTACGTTCGTGTGCAGAATGAATATTACGTTATAAAAGCTTATGAAAAAGATTTTTACTATAGTTATAATGGCCTGTGTGCTGGCTGTCTCAGCGATTGCAGTGACGGTCAATGAAGTATCGGGCGTGTATCAAGGAAACTTGAATATCGGCGGCGATAATTATCCGAACGAAGAGGTATATATCCTGCCGGGCGTGACGGCAAACACGATCACATTTGTACTGCCGGATTTTAAGTTTGGCGCGGCTTCGTTGGGTGACATCGTGCTGGTGAATATCCCGCTGAACGAAAGTGGTCAGTTGACACTGGATAATCGTCCTCTGTATATTAAAGCGATCCACGAGCGTGCAGAGGTGTCCGTACTGAATGGCATTCAGGACGGTACGACGACCTATAACTCCATTGTGAGTGCATCTTCGGCTCAAGTGCTGCTGTCTATCGCCGCACCGTCGCTTCCAACGCCAATCATGGTGCTCTTTGTTGGAAGCAAGGTGACGGACAAGAACTACGCGGTCGATAATGGCGGTTTTGAAGGCTCATGGAGTGGCAACGAGATCTCAGGATGGCACTCGTTCCCTACCGCAGTAGGAGATTACGCTTCGTTCGTGACGGGTAATACCGATCAGTTCCAACGCTCCACAGAGAAGCGTCCTGGATCTACGGGAAGCCAGAGTGCACGTATCCAATCGAATCTGGTACTAGGAGCCAAGGCGAACGGAAACTGCACCAACGGTCGAATCAATGCCGGAGCGACCTCTGCTGATTCACCGGCAAATAACTATAATTTCTCCGACCCCTCCAGTAACGGTTTTAATACAGCCTTTGTGGGTCAACCGGATTCCTTGGTGTTCTGGGCCAAATACGTCCCTGCGGACAATAACCCGAGTAACTCGGTCAATAAGGCTCGCGCGCACGTAGCCATCACGACTAATGCCCGCTACCAAGATCCCGAGACGGGTAATTCGGCTTCGGTGAAGATCGCTGATGCAGCGATTAATTATTCAGCCACTTCGACGATGGGTTGGCAACGTCTCTCTACACCGTTTACCTATACTTCTCTCGACCCCTCACAAGCGGCATATATGCTGATCACCTTCACTACCAACTATCAGCCCGGTGGCGGATCGACACATAAGGAAGGCGGTACGATTTTCGGTGGCGGAACCAACTATTTGGACAATATCTATCTTGACGACGTAGAGATGATTTATAACCACGCGTTGGCGACGTTCAAGATGGGTAATAATACTATCTCGTTTGCGAACGGTCATGCCAATACAACTGCAGAGTTCAGCGATAGCGATTATACTTTTGCGGCTACGATGAACGGCAAGGCGGCGAAGTCTTTCATCGGCTTTGATGCGGAGCACAATCAGGTACTTGTCTATGTAGTAGCAGATAACTATTCGCAAGCAAAAGCGTACTCCGTTTATACGCTTCAGATGGCAAAACCCGTTCCGCCGATTGTAGATACCGAGTATGCGTATGAAGCAACGATCTGCGATAACGAGTCGTATTCCGATGAACTCTTTACGAACCTGACCGAAGCGAAAACGTACACCACGCGAATTCCGAACACGAAAGGCGGCGACTCGATTATCACACTGACGCTGAGCGTGCTGCCGACCTATACGATTCCTGCTGAGGCAACGATCAATATGGGCGAGACCTATACATGGCAGGGAACGGAATATAAAGACTTGCTGCCGGGTGAGTATAACTATACCGTGTCAAAGAAGACTATCGCCGGTTGTGACTCCGTCCTGACGCTGAAGCTGACTGTCAAGCCGATTCCGTATTACTACGAAGAGGCGCAGGATGTATGTCAAAACGAAGAGGCTGTATGGCACGAGAAAGTGCTTGCGACCGGGCAGGTAGGTACGTTCACCGTGTACGATTCCTTGAAGTCGGCGTATGATATGGATTCGGTATATAAGTTTACTTATACGGTGAATCCGACCTATCGTTTCGAGCAGACCAAATATGTCAATAGTGCGGATCTCGTATGGCGCGGACAGATCATAAAAGACCTTCCGCAAGCAATGGAGCCCTATTACTATTATGATAACTTGCACACCGTCAAAGGTTGCGACTCGGTATATGTGCTGAAACTGTTTGTGTCCGACATCCCTGTGACCTACGGCGAGTACGAGGCTTTCGTATGCGAAGGTGAGCAAGTCAAGTTCGAGGGCGTGAAATACAGCGAGGCTTTCGACGGCGAGGTACGTGTATCGCAGCCGAATATCTACGGAGGCGACTCGATTGTACATTTGACGGTAACGGTGCTGCCGACCTATGTAGTAGATGAGTACATGACGATGAATGTAGGCGAGGAGCGGTACTGGTCAGGATGGAACCTTAGCATGCTGAGCGAAGGCCAGTATGAGATGGAGGCTACGTATTATACCATCCATGACTGCGACTCCACTATTGTGCTCCACCTGACGGTAGAGGGAGAACAGATCGAAACCGGTCTGACAAACCTTCCCCAATCAGAGCGTAAGGTGCAGAAAGTCTTATACAATGGAAATCTTTATATCATCCGTGAGGATGACCAAATATATGATATTTTAGGTAAAAAAATTAAATAAATTATTACAACAATGAGAAAAATCTTTACAACTCTTTTTGCCGGGCTGATGATCTCGGCGCAAGTGATGGCCGTTTCCGTGCAGGATGTCTGCGGCCAGTTTGACGGCGACTTGAATATCGGAGGTACGCCTTATCCGAATAAGTCCGTATATCTGCTGCCTGGAGTAGTGGAGAATACGGTTACTTTTGTGCTTCCGAATTTCAGTTTCGGTACATCTAATCTGGGTGACATCGTTCTGCCGAATATTCCGATGGATGCGAATGGTAAGCTTACCTTAGAGAACGCCAAACTGTATATCAAGAGGCTCAAACTCTATGCAACAATCACGGTCCTCAATGGTATTGAAGACCAGGGAGTGACCTATAACTCTATCGTGACGAAGGACAATGCGATGGTATTGCTTTCTATCGAAGCAGATCTTGAAAACCCGATCCTCGTGCTCTTTGCAGGAAATGCAACGACCAACAACTACGCATTGCCGAACGGTGGATTTGAGGGCGCATGGACCAATAACGAACCTGCCGGGTGGCACTCTTTCGTTTCGGCTACAGGTGAGTATGCCAATATGGTACAGGGCCAGACAAATCAGTTTGTTCCGTCAACAGAGGTTCGTCCGGGGACTACAGGAACGCATAGTGTGTTAGTGTCTTCTGATATGTTAGTAGGTCAGAAAGCTAATGGTAACTGCACGAACGGTCAGATCAACGCGGGTTCTACTACGGCGGATGCACCGGCAGCAAACTATAACTTCTCCGATCCGGCTAATGCAGGGTTCAATACGCCGTTCCAAGGTCGTCCGGATTCGATTGTCTTCTGGGCTAAATATGTACCGGCAGACAAGAATCCTGCTAACGAAGTGAATAAAGCCCGTATGAGTTCCATCATTACGACCAACGCCCGTTATCAGGATCCAGAAGGGGATGGTAACTACAGTAATGTCCGTATAGCAGCAACTGTGGCGAACTATTCCGCAACTCCCGACATGGGATGGCAGCGTATTGCTATGCCATTCCTCTATGACCCCCAGAACTTAGACAAAGAGCCGGCATTTATCCTCACCACTTTCACAACGAACATGGTTCCCGGCGGCGGTTCTTCTTATTCTACCGGTAGTATTTTTAACAGTACGTCTGTCCTTGATACGGTTTATCTGGATGACGTAGAACTGATTTACAACAAGCGTATCTCGATGCTCTCCCGCAATGAGAGCCCGCTGGTGTGGGATGGCGAGAAATTCGCGGTAGAAGAGGCTTATTGTGAATCCTGCGACACGTTTAGTGCTCTCACGACAGGTGTTTCTACGCAATATTTCGTCGCTTTTGATGCAGCGCATAAATGTGTGTTTGTCTATGTTATTGCAGACGATTATTCGCAATCCGGTGCATTCACGCTTTATCGCGTAGAATATTCGGACAGCGATACCAAAGGTATCATCGATCCGCAAGGAATCGAAGAAACAAATACTCACGAAGCGCGCTTCGAGAAGGTGCTGATCAACAGTCAGCTTTTCATCCGCTCCAACGATGCGTGGTATAACGCATCCGGCGTGCGCGTTAAATAAATCATTGTATGAAAACTAACTTTTTCAAGCATTTTACCCTTTTGCTCATCGCTCTTGTAGCGGTGAGCATGAGCGGTAATATATGGGCGCAGGAGCACTTACCCTTATCCGGTAAATCCTATACCATCGGTAAGGGTTCTGCGACGGACTGGACTCATCAATACGAGACTTTGTCGTTTACCGGTGTGCCGGATAAACTGTCTTTCAATTATGCTTATATCTTTGACGTAGCAACAATTTTTGGCATCAAACTCGGAACACCGACATTGAGTTTCGATAATCTGAGTGGTACCGCACAGTTCTTTTTACAGTCAATAGATGATTCGAAAAAAGGTCATGGTAATACCCACATGCTTTATGTCGAGGAGAGCGCAGACGGTAATACATGGACAACTATCTGGACGAACGATGAAGCGACCGATAAAAACTCTCACTCTTCCGGTGATATTCAGCTCTCCAAATCAACGCGTTATATCCGTTTCCACCACTCCTGTAACTTCTCGAACTCCTATACCAATATTAATGTTACGGAACTTAAGTATGTGGAAGATCCGGAACCCGCATCGTTGGACTTCGGGACAGCAGTGATTAACTCCGGTGAGGTAACCAAGACTTCACTCATCAACTGGTGTAATATCTCGCCCCTGAGCGTTACTTGCACAAATCCGCGTTTCACGGTTACCCCGACTTCGTTTGGAGCCGTAGATACCTATGGTTCGCAGACCCTGACGATAAGCTACACCCATACGGATGAAGCAGGTACTAACGAAGGTGATATCACCATCTTCAACGGAACGTACACAAAGACGATTCACGTCACGGCTACTACCTCCAAGCGTACGCAGACCATCGAGTGGAATGCCGACTTGGCGGCTACCGGCTACGCCATGAATACTGAAGAGCAGTACCCCGATGCGACAATCCCTGTAGTGGCTTCGGCTACCAACGGCGAGCGTGTTACGTTTACTTCGGATAACCCTGCTATCATTGAGGTCATCGCGGATACGGCTCTGTTAGCGAAAGCCGTCGGTACGGTGCATATCACCGCTTATCAGGCGGGCGATGCAGAGTATAACGAAGTGAGTGATACCAAACTCTTTACCGTCACCGAGTTGCTCAAGCAATCCATCGTTTGGGATCAGTCTTTCTTAGGCTTACTGACTACCGGCGGTTCTGTGGAACTCACAGCTACCGCTACCTCCGGAGGCCCTGTTACCTATACTTCTGCGGATAACTCCGTAGTCTCTGTGTCCGGAAATGTGCTTACGGTGGTAGGTGAAGGTGAGACCTATATCACGGCTACGCAAGCCGGCGGCGAGATTGAAGGTCATGAGTATCTGGCGGTTTCGCAGAACAACTATGTCATCGTGCGTAACCCCGCTTCGCAGTGTAATGGTATGGCGCTTGTGCAATCCTCTTTGACTCTCAACGGCAGTAAGAAGCAACAAGACTATAACCTCTCTGGTATCCCTGCCGTGCTGACCTTTACGGCTCGTCACGGAGAGAAGAATAATAGTGTATGGGGTAGCACATCCTATTCGGCTCTTATTGTTGAGCAGTATATGTATGAGGACGGTCTTTGGGACTGGCACGTGGTATATAATCAGGTGGTAGGAACGAGCGATACGCAATCCGGTAATATTATGCTGAATGAATCCGCTACCAAACTGCGCATCCGCACCCTGGAGACAGGTACGGATCATACTATCACCAATATCCGTGTAACCAATGCAAAGTTCCTCCGTTCAGATTTTGCGGAGATAGATGAGAATGCTGAGTTCAACACTACGTGGACGAAGAAGATTACGGTTTCTCATTCCAATATCGATTTGATGACCCTCTCTACTACGCAAGGCGTATTTGCGCTCAGCCAGAATACTATAGGCGAGGGTTGTAATGATTTCGGTGACGATGAATTTACCATCAGTTTCACTCCGCATGAGAAGAGCGTGGATTTCTACGATACGATTGTCATTACCGACAATAAGGAGAATCCTTCTACGCTCCGCATTCCGGTTCATATCTTCACAACCGGTCTCAACCAAACCATCCAAGGTTTTGAGTTGCCGGAGGCTGCATTGACGACCGAGGAGATCCCTGCTTTTAAAGCTACGACAACGAGTGGCTTAGAGGTGGTTTATCTCTCGTCAGACAGCGCGATTGCGTACGTGGAGAATAACCAATTGGTAGTTCTCTCTGCCGGAACAGTAGCTATCACGGCTTATCAGGCAGGAGACGACCGCTATGAGTCTGCTTCGGAGACGAAGACAATTGTCCTCTCTAAAACCCCGGTAGAGATCACGACCGCTCCTACGGCTTCGTGGATCGCGTTGGGCGAGCCGCTTTCTGCTTCGGTACTGGCAGATGGTGTAGCTTCCGTACAGGGTACTTTCGCATGGGCACATGCAGACTCGATACCTACCGTAAGCGGAGAACAGGCCTTTGCCGTTCGCTTCACGCCGGCTCAGGAGAGTATCTATGCTCCTGCTGAACTGAATGTGGCAGTCGATGTACGTGAAGAGCAACATACGCAGAGCATTGTCTGGGATCAGGAGATTCCGGAGTTATACGTGGATAGCTCATTTGCATTGTCGGCTGCGGCTACTTCGGCGATGGAGGTATATTTCGTATCTTCGGATAGCGCAAAAGCCTATGTGGAGAATAACCGACTGATTACTCTGGGTACTCCCGGAGAGGTTGTTATCACGGCGCATCAGGACGGTAATACCTTCTATAGTGCAGCGGAACCGGTAGAGAAGACCATCACGATTATCCCGCGGCCTACAACCTACGGAGATTACGAGGCAGCCTTCTGCGAAGGCGACTCGATTGAGTTTGCCGGCGTTTGGTACTACGAGGCTACGACGACGGATGTACTATTGGAGGAGAAGAATGCGATGAACGGTGACTCCATCGTCCATCTGTCCATTACCACGCATCCTATCTATCGTGTCGTAGAAGAGAAAGAACTCCATGTCGGCATGCATGATACTTGGCAGGAAATTGAACTCGCCAACCTTGTAGAAGGCGATTCGACCATCATCGCGGCGTATAGTTCTATCTATGGATGCGACTCGGTTTATGAACTCCATCTGCACGTCCTGCCGATGATTATTACCTACGGCAAAGACACCTTGTCGGTTTGCGCAGGCGAGACGGTAGAGTATAACGGAAAGACCTACAAGCGTCCGACGAAAGAGGAAGTCACCCTTGCGGGCGCGAATATCTACGGCGGCGACTCGATAGTGTCGCTGGTAATAGAGGTACTGCCGGCAATGCGCGTGAAGAGTTCGCGGACCATCACGGAAGGTGATGAGGTAGAATGGCAGAATATCGACCTGAGCATCCTGCCCGTAGGCGACACGACGCTTACAGTAATCTATACCTCGGTCAATGGTTGTGACTCGACTTTCATCCTCAACCTGGAGGTGGTCAGCTCCATCGCAACGGGTATCAATAACGTACAGGAAAAGACCCGTCCGGCAGAGAAATACTTCCACAACGGGCAACTCTATATCCGCAAGGACGAGCGGTTGTACACGCCGCAAGGTGCCTTGATAGAAACGAAGAAAGAGGACTAAAAAAAGGAGCGACCTACAACGGTCGCTCTTTTTTATGCTTTGCGCGAAGCCTTGGGTTATGCCTTGCGCTCCACTATCTCGTCGAGGAATCCTAACTTAATCGCTTCGTCCGCTTTCATCCAGTTGTCGCGGTCGCAGAGTGTCTCGATCTGATCAATCGTCTGACCGCTGTTCTCCGCCAGCACCTTATACAGGTCCTGCTTGAGGTTCTCCATCTCTTTGAGGTGGATGGCCTGATCTTTAAATGTGGAGTAGCCGATACCCGAACTGGGCTGATGGATCATGAATCGCGAGTAGGGCAGTGCCATGCGGTGACCTTTCTCTCCGCTTGAGGCGATCACTGCGCCCATGCTGGCTGCCAGACCCAGGACCGTCGTATAGACCGGCGATTTGATGAATTTCATCACCGAGATCAACTCCAAGCCCGAGTAGCACTCGCCGCCTTGCGAGTTGATATACAGGTTAATCGGATCGTGGTTCACCGAGTCCAGAAACAGCAACTGAGCCACTAAGGTGTCCATCGTGTCGCCTACTACCTCTCCGCTGAGGAACAGGATTCGGTCCATCATCAGGCGGCTGAATACATCGAGTTGGGTGATATTCAGCTGCCTCTCTTCAATAATGTACGGGTTGTATAACCGCCCGTCAATTTTGTTCTCTTTCATATAAATCTTAAATCCTAAATCTTAAATCCTAAATCCTAAACTTCCAATGCCGCGCATTTCTTAGCCAGGTATTGCTTCTCCTCTTCGTTCAGCAGCGGACTAACCTCTTTATAGACGCGTACGTGATAGGCGTTCAGCCAGTCGATCTCATCCTCCGTCATTAGGCTCATCTCGATCAGACTCGTGTCGTAGAAACAGAGCGTCAGCGTCTCGAAGGTCAGCCATTCGTCTTCCGTCGTCGTTGCTTTCGTCTGCTTGGCAGGAATGACGGTAATCAGGTTCTCCGTGCGGATGCCCCATTTGCCGGTGCGGTATATTCCCGGTTCGTCGGAGATGATATGTCCTACCTCTAACGGAGTGGGGTTGTTGTCCGTGCGTACGTTCTGCGGTCCTTCGTGGCAGCCTAAGAAATGTCCTACGCCGTGTCCCGTACCGTGACCGAAAGTGATGCCGGCCTGCCACATATACTGTTTCGCTAACGCGTCAAGCTGATTGCCTCTGGTGCCGCGCGGGAAACGTGCCGTTTGCAGCGCTATGTGTCCTTTGAGAACGTAGGTATAGTCCAGTTTCGCCTGCTCCGGAATCCTTCCGCCGAGCCATACCGTGCGGGTGATATCCGTCGTGCCGTCGAGGTACTGACCGCCGCTGTCGAGCAGGAGCATACCTTCTTTCTTCACCTCTGCGCAGTGCTCTCTCGTCGCTGCGTAGTGCACAATCGCACCGTTGCCTTGATAGCCCGCTATCGTGCCGAAACTCTCCTCCACGAAGTTCTCTCCCATTGCCCGGAACGCATGCAGTTTCTCCATCAGATCCCACTCGCTGATTGCTGAATGCTGATTGCTGAATGCTTCCTCTTCCAGCCATTTGAAGAATCGTGTGAGCGCCGCTCCGTCCTGGCGCATGGCGATGCGTTCGCCTTCTAACTCGACCGCGTTCTTCTTCGCTTTATCCACAAGAATCGGCGATTGGATGTTCTTGGCCTTGGTCCTTGGTCCTTGGTCACTTGGTCCGTTATCTATCGCTTCATACAGCGCCTCATTGACCTTCGCGCCGTCGTAGAAGATAGTGCCTTTCAGCCCGTGGATGTAGTCGAACACCGCCTCGTAGGGCTGTACGTCGATATTATTGAAATCCAGGTAGTTCTGCGCCGCGCTGTCAATCTTCTCCGGGTTCACGAACAGCGTACATTTATCTCCCTCTAACACCACATAACTGATCACTACGGGGTTGTACTCCACGTCGTTGCCGCGGATGTTCAGCAGCCATGCTATCTCGTCCAATGCGCTGACAATCAGCGCATAATCTTTCGACTTTCGACTTTCGCCCTTCGCCTCCAAAATCTCGCGCATACGGGAGATTTTGGACTCCACCGTCTCTCCTGCAAAATCCGCCGAGTAAGGATAGAGCTTGTCGCTCGGGATAGCCGGCCTGCCTTCCGTCCAGATGGGCTTGATCAGATCCACGCTCTTCACGCCGATGCCTGCCTCCGCGAACTGCTCTTTCCATGCCTTGAAGTCATTCACGCTGAACATCTCCGGGTTGAGACCCACAATGCTCCCTCCTTTTAGGGAGGGCTGGGGTAGGCTTACCGCTAACCACTCTACCACGCTCGGACAATCGATGTCGCTCTCGCGCATCAACTCGATCGTGCTGTCTTTGAGTTCGATACCGGCCTGCAGATAGTACCGGCTGTCGGTCCATAGCAGCGCGCGGTCGGTCGTCACAACCATCGTGCCGCTCTCTCCGTTGAAGCCGCTTAACCACTGCATCTCACACCAGTGAGAGGCCATATATTCGCTTGCGTGCGGGTCATTACCCGGCACTACATACGCGGCTAATCCCTGCTCATGCATCTGAGCACGCAGCGCCGCTAATCGTTCTCTTACATCCATAATTATACAATTTTGCTGCAAAATTACGAAAATATTTTGATATAAACAAGCCCCCACGCGCTTTTTTCCGTTTTTTTCCTTGCGTATCTCGTTTTTTTGGGGGGGATGGAAGAGGCGTAGGCTCCACGTGCGCGATAGGTGGAATTATATCGTTCACCACTTGGTGGTCCACTATACTTAGTGTAGCAGCAGGCAGGCTTCCAGAGCAAGCGGATGAATCATGGCAAGACGCGCGGATGGATAGTAAGGGAGAGGGGATTAGAGGAGGTAAATGCTAATCGTAATATAGAGGGGCGGGGGTGACAGGGTGACGGGGTGACACCCTTTTCCTAAAACTATACACCCACACGCGTGTGTGAGATATATAAACAAGGGTGTCACCCTGTCACCCCGTCACCCT
>OCVV012839555.1_pt1 | contig 20281 bp, 16 predicted proteins | sample 1539721 | NCBI WGS metagenome assembly OCVV01 (sample SAMN02144230, study PRJEB22623) | gut metagenome | biome: sheep rumen | host: Ovis aries | place: New Zealand
GAGGACTCAGTACATGAAAGAATGGGTAGTGATACAGGATGCGAGGGACGAGGGATATGAGGATGGACTTGAAGATGGTCGCGAGGAAGGCCGCAAGGAAGGTCGCAAAGATGGTCGCGGTGAAGCGCATTTTGAAGTAATCTCGCGTATGCTGCGCTCCGGAAAGACTGCAGAAGAGATAGCGGATTTTTGCGGTTATCCTATAGAACAGGTGAAGGCGGTGGAAAAAGAAATGCTTGTATCTACAGCCTTGCAACCTTACCCCAGGGAGGTGTCACATCTTCATTGTTGATCAGCCACAGGACCGGTATTCCCATAGAAGCTTCTTCCCCGGGAAAGTCAGTGACATATCCGTCTGTAAGTATTATGATGCTGGCAGGCAGCTGATCCTGCATATGTTTCTTTATATAGTTGAAGATAGGGTGGAAGCTTGTGCCACCGCCTCCCTTAGGATTTATGATCTTGAATTCGTCTATATTTTCAAAAGGCTGTGGCTCTACGATCTCTGCATCAAAGAATCCGAGCCACCCCATGAGCTTTCCGTTAAACTGGTCAATAGCTCCCCTGACCTCTGAATAGGCATCTGTTATTTCTTTATCAGACATGCTTCCCGATGTATCGATCATAAAGAGAATGTCTTTCGCTGTTATATCGGTACCGTTAAAGTCCGGCAGAAAGAAGGGTGATTCATTGAAGCGTCTGTCAGGAGGCATAAAAGAGTAGTCCACGATCTCTTCCTGGATGAAGTCGTTCAGTATGGTTCTCCAGTCGAGTTTAGGGCTGCGCAGCTCTTTTAGTAGCCTTTCCGCTGCAAGGGGAAGGGTTCCGCATTCATTGGAGGGATCCCTGATCTCGATGGCTTTGCATGCATCAAGAAGTCTTTTCTTCCATAGTTCATTCAGTTCATTCTCATCACCGGCAGTTCCCCATCTGCTGTGGTCATCCCAGCCGGATTCCCTATGTTCAGCACCGGAAGGCTTACGGCCGGTCAGGTTTGGAGTGGAACTTATTCCTCCATCACCGTTTCCGCTTCCATACACGGAGAGCATATTATAGACTTCTTCAGCGCTGTAGCTGAAGCCTTCTTTTCCTTCCGGTGTAAGGTGCATGGATTCACCGTGGCTGCGCAGGGTGATGGAAGAAAGATCCATATCATTTGATCTGAGGATTGTTGAGTTTACCACGATATCGCAGGCAATATTAAAGATTTCGCTGTCTCTTTTTTCGCGACGAGTGCAGTGCTGCAGTACCACATGGAGTATCTCGTGCATCATTATGAAGTCGAGCTCTCTGTCATCCAGGGAATCGAGGAATGCCGGACCGAAAATGATTTTTGTTCCGTTAGTTGCAGCAGTATCTAGGCTTTCATCGAGTGCAAACTCCATGTGCATGAGGAGGATTCCATAGAAACCATGCTTTGAAAGGATCCTCATCCTTGAAAGCAGCAGGCGTCTTATGTATTTTCTTTTTTCCTCATCAGACAGAACCATTCAACAGGCTTCCTTTCTTCTGCATCCAGCGTGCAAATTCCGGGATCATCATCAGTTTGTTTTTAAAATCTTTGTCAATGTACATATAGTCTTTCATAAGCATCACGCTGAAATCCGGTGGCATTTTTTCTGCATATTTTATGGAGTTGCCGATTTTATCAGGTTTGTCCTTATGGTCTCTTGCATATTTGACCATGGAAGAGGTCAGTGCATACAGGGCATCGGGATTCTTGGGACAGGAGGGCATTTTTCCTGCAAATATATCTTCTACATCAGGAAGATCCCTGTAAACTGTTGCCCAGGTTCTGAATTCCATTGCCGCGCCTGTACCTACGAGCCCGGAAATAAGGGGATACATCTTTTCAGTGTCATCATCTACCGAGTTAAGTAGATTGCTGACCATCTCCCAGGTGCGGGGAGTAGGGAAGGCCACATCATCGCTTTTGGGATCACATCCCATAAGGTAATCTCTTTTGAAATTCAGGAAGCCTATGACCTTGTCATTTATTCCTTTTTCTATAGCCCATTCTTTCCAGGAGTCAAACTCATCACGTACTTCGATATGTAGCAGACGGTTGGCAAGTGCTTTGGGCATTTTGTATGCCACTGACTTATCTGCAGTCCTGTTGCCGGCTGCGATGACTATGCAGTTTTCCGGAAGTCTGTGCTCACCAATGACGCGGTCAAGAGTGATCTGGTAAGCGGCTGCCTGTACTGACTGCGGGGCTGCAGTGATCTCATCCAGAAAAAGGATGTTTATCATATTTTCGGATTCGTCCATCTGAAAAATTTGGGGCTTAAGCCAGACTGCAAGGGTTTTGCTTTCATTTGCGGTGGGGATTCCCCGTAGGTCTATCGGATTGAAAAGTAGCAGCCTTACATCTGTGACGCTTACTTTCTTTCCGGTTTCACTTTCTATAAACGAAGCAAGCTGTCGTACACCCTGTGATTTACCCACACCGGGAGGCCCCCACAGCATGACGGAGGGAATGGTCGTCAATGGCTCGTTGTTTTTTATGACTTTGCTGTAGGCATGTCCCAGCAGTTCTACGGTTTTGCTTACCGTCATTGAAGGCATATTTGTTGTAGCGTTTTCACTCATTTTCATTTACCCCCAGTAATTCGTCTAACTCAGTGACTTTCATTTCATACAATTCTATCAGATCTGTATAGCTTTCGTCCTTTGCCAGCTCATCTTTTATGCTCTGTTCATGTCTGTACAGATCATCAAGTTTAGCCAAATATTTTTCCCGGGTTTTTTCCAGACCTTCGAGGCAGTTGTTTATTCTCGTTATCGCACCAAGTGCAGAGTCACCCAGTTCGACATGGTATGTTCCGTTCTTCTTAAGCCATACATAGGGCTTTTCTTTTTTCATGTTTGCGGGCAGTATTACATCAAAACCCCGGTACGGGAATAAAAAGCTTTCCTTCAAGGCAAACTCATTCTCCTGTAAAGCTTCCATCAGCTGCTTACCAAGTTTTTCACGATGGTCTCTTTCAGCATTCTTTTCCTGCTCGATATCATCAACCGGATTTAAGGCTTTCCATTCCTCATAGAAAATAATGTCCTGCTCGCAGTTTTCTACGAGTTCCATCTGGTTTCGTATAAGTCCGGGGAATTCAAGAAGGTCTTTCTCCATACTAAGCCTTGATTCCACCAGTTTCTGCTGGAGTCCCCTGTATCTTGCCAGCTCGTTTGCTGCTTCAACACGTTCTTTTACCCTGGGGTTTCCAACTGCGAGGGCTTTTACCTCCGCATAAGAAAGAACAGTATCTTCCACATCTGTTCCGCTTCTCTCCGTTAAAGAGCCGGACAGGAGAGAAGAGATAAAACGCTGTTTTGTTTCAAGCAGCTGCCATGAGTATGCATCAAAGCTGCCTTCTGTTATATAGCGGTAGATAAATACCTGCTTATTGCGGTTTCCCTGTCTCAGGATCCTTCCTTCCCTCTGCGCCATATCCGCAGGACGCCAGGGGATATCGATATGGTGAAGGGCTATAAGCCGTTCCTGCACGTTTACACCGAGTCCCAGTGTAGGAGTGGAGCCTATAAGTACTCTGATGTCGCCCTTGCAGACTTTCTTAAAAAGTGCAGTCCTTTTGGCTTCGGTTTTGGCATCATGGATGAATGCAATGGTCTGTTCCGGTACATTTTTCAGGATCAGAAGACGCTTCAGTTCATCATATATGTTGAAGCCTTCTTTAGGCGTCGAGGAATCGCAGAATATGAGCTGGCTGCTTTTGTCTGCGCCGGTTTTAAAATAAATATCAGCTACATTCTCGGCGCATTTCGCTACTTTGGACTGAGCTGAAAAAGCGGCATTTTCATCAACAAGCCTTAGATCCAGGGCAGCTTTGCGCCCGTCCGTGGTAAGCATCAGCATATTATCGACATTCCTTGAGATTGCACCGCTTCTTATGGCATCAGCCCTTTGGGTTATTGATCTAAGGTAATCATCCAGTTCAGGACTTTTATTTATCAGGGTGTCCGTATAGCCGTTTATCTTCGGTATATCCGACAGGCCTTCCATACTGTGGAAATCTGCAATGTTTGCCAGCATGCTTGTAAGTTCCGGAAGATTATGGAATCTGGCAAATCTTGTCGCCAGCCTGTAGGAGTTGGTGTCCACATGTATCTCGAATTCCGTAGTCTTTTCCGCGAACATGCCTAGCCAGTTATCAAATTTGTCGAGGTCAAGGAGTGAAAGCTCGCCGCTCTGCAGGTACTGCTGCATCACGAAAACATCTGTCACGGAATTCGTGATGGGAGTTCCCGTTGCAAAGACTACGCCTTTGCCGTTATTATTCCGCTGGACCATACGGATCTTATCCAGCATTTCCGCACATTTTTTTGAGCCGCCATGGTTTATTCCGAGGACTTTGCTCACATTAGTCTTTATGGGCACGTTCTTAAAATTGTGGGCTTCATCCACAAACAGTCTTGTTATGCCCAGCTCGTCAAAAAAGACTTTCACCTTTTGGTTTTCCGGCGTAACTGCCAGTTTGCCCAGTTCCTCTCTCAGTTTTTTCAGGTCTGCCTTTAATTTGTTTATCGTCTTGTAGTTATGGCGGCATTCTGCTGTAGTTTTGGATTTAGCTGCAATCGCAGTTTCTATCTTTTTTATACTTTCCTTAAGCTCGTCGGCATAGTATTTCTGAGAAAGCGGAATCTGTTCAAAACAGCTGTAGGCCATAATGATCCCGTCATAGTCATTATTTTTTATGTCGTTCAGGACAGAGTCCCTTTTTTCCGGCTTAAATGAAACCGGATCTACACAGAGGACCTTTGCCTCTGGGTACATAAGGGCAAAGATTTCCATCCATTGTCCGACAATATTGTTGGGGACAACGTAAAGGTTTTTGGTGGAAAGACCCATTCTTTTAAGCTCCTGCCCCGAAGCTATCAGTACATAGGTCTTTCCGGCTCCAACGTCATGGGCCAGCAGTGTGTTGGGGGTGAAGATTATTCTTGCCACCGCATCTTTTTGGTACGGAAGCAGCTCTATGTCCGGCGACATATTTGGGAAAGTCAGAAATGACCCGTTAAAACGCCTTCGCCGTACGCAGCTGAATCTGTTTTCGAATATTTCTTCAAGCCTTTCCTTTCTGCTTTCATCAGTCCAGATCCAGTCCCGGAATTCTTTTATGATGAGCTTCTGTTTTTCCAATGCGATAAGTGTTTCTTCCTTATCTATTACACGTTTCTTGCCGGTTTTTGAAGTGGGATCATTTACTTCCTTAGTAATGGAAACGGTCTTCATATTAAGGGTTTTTTCGATTATCTCCAGAGCAGGGAGTTCCCTTGTACCGTATGTACTCCATACCGCAGCGTTATTGCGATATCTGTCCTTATAGGGAATTACCCACATTCCCGTCAGTTCATCGTAAGTCACACTGAGAATAAAATTCAGGTATTTTCTGTCACGGCTTCTGTAACATGTCTGTTCACCAAAAAGGTGTACTATAAAATCGTCGATTACATCCGCAGGCACCCAGGGGGAGCCAAGAGTAACATATATGTCTTTTGATGCTACTATAGGGGGAAGGATTTTTTTAATGGCAAAGATATTGTCATTAAAAAAGCCTTTGTATTCCTTATTTGCTTCTATTGCAGTTTCCAGCTTTCGCCTGAGATTGCCGGACAGGTATTCCTCCGCAGTCTCCCAGCCTTTGAAAAAGCACTCTCCCCAGGTGTCGGGATTTTGAAATATGGATCCTTTGAGGGTATTGATGACGGTCTTGTAGTCCGCGCCGGTAACTGATGCAATATACTCAATGTCCACGCAACCCAATGTGGTAAGGCTCATTACGAGGGCATCGGGGATATTGTCCGTGTGTACTCCGCGGGTACGCTCGTCTGTATCAAAGACATTGTCCCAGTCCATGGGAAGATCCATGCTGGTCACTTCCTGAATATGGGCATTTTCGAGCTTTTCAAGTTCTGTATCGTACATTCTTCCCTCCTGCTGATTGCTGCGGACAAGCCCGGCAGACCGGTTTGTCTAAACATTGTCCCATTCATTATGGCGCAGGTTATTAAACTGCCGATATTTTTCCGGCAGTTTTTCTGACTATCGGAAAATTTGTTTCAACGGCATAGTAAATGAGATCAGTTTTAGCGCTTTCGTTGAGTATAGCATACCCGATAAACGGCAAAAGGTATTTTTTTGTCATTATTTGTCATTTTTTGTAATAGAAAAAAGGATCAGGATAGGATCACACATTTCCCAGAAATACTCTTTTAAGATTTTCACTTGCCACATCTTTAAGTGATTTAAGAACAGCAATATCCGTTGCACTCTCGTGCATTTTGTAGCGTGGGAAATACCTGGTGATATGCAGGGGTATGGAAGGATCGATGTCTGCTATCCATTCGGCTTCCTTCCTCATATCCTCCGGAGAATCATTTAATCCGGGTACGATCAGCGTGGTAAGTTCCACATGGCAGCTTTTAGCTGAGTGCGTTATGAAATTCTTTACGGTTTCGAAATCGCCGCCAAGTTTTTCGTAGATTTCGGCACTGAATCCCTTAAGGTCTATATTCATGGCATCTATATAAGGGATGATCTCTTCAAGTATATGCAGCTCTGCCGTGCCGTTTGTTACCAGCACATTCTTCATGCCGGCTGCATGTATGAGCATGGCGCAGTCCCTCACATACTCGTATCCCACCAAAGCTTCATTGTAGGTATAGGCCACGCCGATATTTCCTGAGGGTTTTTCCTGTATGGCAAGGGTGCAGAGCTTTTCGGGAGTTACATCATACAGCCTGTGGAAATCAGATTCTCTTGCTGCGGCGATCTCATGGTTCTGGCAGAAAGGGCAGGACAGGTTGCAGCCATAGCTTCCTACAGACAGGATCATGCTGCCGGGATGGAAACAGGCTAAAGGTTTTTTCTCGATGGGATCAAGTGCTATGGATGTGAGTTTCCCGTAATTGACACAGATTACTTTCTCACCGTTGTTGCGGCGGGCGCGGCACCTCCCGTATCCGTCTGCAGGTATCCGGCAGTGATGCGGACACACATCGCAGGTGAGGGGGGCTTTTACGTTTTCCTCATTCATGGGCGTATCTGTCATTTTTGCGAAAACCCTTTTTGTTTTGTTGTTTGCTGCGCCGTTTTTTTTAAACTAAAACTTCCCACATAAGTTTACGATCCGTATTCATACTGTGTGCTGCAGCTTCCCTCCGGGGATACCATGCAGGCACCCTGGGGTGTGGAAGGAGTACAGACTTTCCCGAAAAGTGGGCATTGCTCAGGACTGAGTTTTCCCATGATCACTTTGTCGCAGCTGCAGGCCTTGTTTATTTTTTCGTCACGGTCAAGTCCTTTGCTGCCGGCATCATATTCCGCATATTCAGTACGGAGACACCGTCCGGATCGTGGTACATTCCCGATGCCCCGCCACGAGGCATCCGTTTTTTCAAAATACTTACCGATAAGTTCCTGTGCCTTTTTGTTCCCTTCAGTGCTCACCACTGCGGGGTAATTGTTTATGACCACTCCCTTGCCCCGGTTCTTTACCAGAAGATACAGTGTGCTCAGCAGGTCTTCCGCTTCAAAGCCGGATACTACGAAGGGCAGGCTGTACTTTTCCGCAGCCGGCTTAAAAATATCGCTTCCCGTTATTACACATACATGTCCGGGGGCAATGAAAGCATCAATGCCCGCACCTGAGGAGCATAAGAGGTCTACAACCTCCGGCATCGTTTTAAGGGCAGTCAGGATCTTTACATTTTTGATTCTTTCTTCTATTAAAGTCTGCATAAGCAGGGCATATACGGGTGTAGTTGTCTCGAAGCCGATCGCCGCAAAGACAAAGGTCCTTTCGGGCTCGTCTTTTGCAAGATCTATGATATCAAGCGGAGAGTATACCATCTTATAAGAAGCACCCGCTGCTTCCTGCAGTGAGCACTTGCTGCCCGGGACTCTTAACAGGTCACCGAAAGTGACCACTGTATGTCTGTCGGACCGGGAGATCTCTATCAGCCTGTCGATATACGCGCTGGGGGTAACGCATACGGGACAGCCTGGGCCTGATATCAGTCTGATCCTTTCAGACAGTATCCCCGGTATTCCGTTCTTTGCGATAGCGCCTGTATGGCTGCCGCAAATCTCCATTATGCGGATCTCCGCACCGTCATAGTCTTTTAAAAATTTTGATATTTCTCTTATGTCTGTCATTTTTACGGCTGTTATATGTCTCCCATCTCCTCTGCCAGCTTTACCCATTCATTGTATCTTTCTTCTGATACCTTCTGCAGGATACAGCCTGCATGTACGAGTACAAGCTCACCCTCTTCCACCTCCATAAGCCCCGTGCGGGCCTCAATGATGCTGCCGTGGAAATTTACGGTGGCTGTATTTTTCTCTTTATTTAAGGAAACCACTCTTCCCGTATTTGCTACACACATAATCTACTCCTGTTCTACGCTTCATGATACAAGACCTTAAAATGTTAATAAAACTTTCCACTTATTATATACTACTAACTATTTCATAAATAATGTCATAAATAATATGCAATATCTAAACCACTATGTCATCTGTACTGTTATCAAAAACAGAAGCTGCACCGCAGATGGTTTACGTAAGCCATTATAATGATTTAGGGCAGTAAATTCAAACCTTTTGGTTTTTGGGGCATAATGGAATATAATAAGTATAAAAGCCCTTTGGGTGAATGACAATGCAGGAGATATGTTATGAAAGAAAAACTCTACACCATCCCCTTAAATGATGCCATTGATGAGGGGGGCGAGTGTCCCTTATGCAATGTGGAGCGCTCTCTTGAAATGGAGACACTGGACTTTGTGCTTGGATCCTGCGCCTCCTATATGGAATCGGATGTAAGGGAGCTTACGGACAATCAGGGATTCTGCCGTGAACATTTCAAGAAAATGTTTGAGTACGGAAATACCCTTGGCAACGGCTGGATCCTGAAGACTCATTATATGAAGATGCGTAAGGACTTTGCCAGGACAGTGAATGGCTTCAAGCCTAATAAGCTCTCCTTTGCAGATAAGCTTAAAGGAAAAAAGAGCAGCAATGCCATAGTTTCCTATGCCAGAGCCAGAGAAGAAAACTGCTACATATGCAATCATATAAAGGAAATATATGCCAGATACATTGACACTTTCTTTATTCTTTATGCCCAGGATGAAGCGTTCAGGGAAAAGGTTAAGAAAGGCAAGGGCTTCTGCCTTACCCATTATGCGGATCTGTGCGAGGCGGCAGATGAGAAACTAAGCGGTGATAACCTGCAGAAATTTTATGATGAGACTATCCCCCTGATGACGGAAAATTTTGACCGTATGCAGGAGGATGTGAACTGGCTTATTGAAAAGTTTGACTACCGCAATAATGATGCGGACTGGAAGAATTCAAAGGATGCCGTGCAGCGGGGCATGCAGAAGCTTAAGGGCGGATTCCCTGCCGATCCGGCTTATAAAATGAAGAAATAAGGAGCTTAAATTTAAAATGAACGAAGCGTACGATACGGAAATTGCAAAATTTAATGATCTTATGAAAAAGTACGGCGGTGTTGACAGCTACACAACTGACCAGGCTGTGGATCTGATAGAGCAGCTAAACGTGCTCATAAGGATGCATGGACTGGATCCGCAGACCAGAGCAGGATTCTTTGAAGGCATATGCAAAGTCTTCAATATAGAGCTTATAAATAAGGGCAGCTATGAACACGGAAAATATGTATTTGCCCCAAACCATATCAGTGAGTTTGACGGGCCGATATTCGGCACGATAGTTCCGAATGTGCTGGTGGTTGCAAAGAGCGACTGGGTTTCCAATCCGAAGCTGAATAAACTCCTGGAAAAAATCTGCTCACTGATCAGTGTGGTAAGGACGGATAAGTCAAGCGGAATGAAGGTCTTAATGGGATGCATAGAACACTTAAACAGCTCACCGGATGGGGTGGTGAATATTTTCGTACAGCAGACCATAGCTGACATAGATATAACTGTACCGGAGGATGTGGCAATAGGTGCATGGATCGTTGCGCAGAAAGCCTCTGCTCCCGTGATCCCGGTATACTGCGAACAGGTTTCGACAGAGCATCCCACAAGGATAGTATTCGGTGAGCCGATAGTATGTGCAGATAAGGAAGATTTCGGAAGGCTGTGGCTTGAAAGCGAACTTGCCCTCAGGGATTCCATTAAGGACCCGGCTGCCAGGAAGCCGGTGCTTTGCGAGAAGCACAGGAAGCCCATAAGTGAACGGGCATTTTAGCTTTCAGACAGGAATATTATTATCTTGAAAATGATCCGACCGGTCTGATATCATAGTCTGTATCAAATGGTTCTATGTGGCTGAGGAATAATTTTTAAAAGAGCAATGAGTACGATCAGTATATGGGGAGGGGACGATTATGCTGGGAAAAGCCAAATGTAAGATTCTAAAGGAAATCCGTCAGAAAATAGCAGATGAAAATGATATTCCTTATGTTACCCGTGAGTGCACATATCAGGGAGACTGTTCCGGTACCTGTCCCAGATGTGAGAGCGAGCTCAGATATCTTGAAAAGGAACTTGAGAAGCGTGAGCGCCTTGGCAAAAAGGTAGCTTTAGGTGCCCTCTGTGCAGGTATTGCAATGGGCAGCGCTGCATGTACGGATCCGGGAGCATTGGGAGGCGCACCGCAGCCGATGGATCCGGGAATCGAGCAGCTGTCCGGCGATGTGGCGGATGTTGGTCCTACTCCTGATGTAGATGATCTGGCCGGGGCAACGGAAACAGATGAGTTGTCAGGAGACGTATCGCTGGAAGGAGAGCCTGTGGCAATGGTACCGGCCTGTGATCCGGAATATGAAGAAGAAGCTCTTGCACGTCTCGACGGACTTGATGTTTTTAACTCCAACTTTAATAATGAAGAGATCGATTCAGCGGCACAGTATTGTCCGGAGGTAACGGTTGAAGAGGATATAGTGCTTAAGGCTGTTACCACTGAACACTGGGATTATGGATGGGGGGCAGAGCCCGAGTGCATAAGCATTTATGATGTGACGGACGGAGTCCTTATAGGTACATGGGATGCATACGGCCGTGGTCATGCTGATGTGCCGAATGTATACTGGGATATTTTTCCGGATATCACCCTTAAAAAGGGCCACACCTACCGCGTAGTTGACTCAGCCCCCGGTACATGGAGCAGCAATGAGGCTTCCGGATACTGCGGATTTGTACAGTTCCGTACGGATGAGGATGATGTACCTGCCGAAGTGGGCACTCCCGATACAGGGGAAGAAACCGGTGCTGCCATAAAGGCCGTAGAAAGTGAAGAGGCGGCTGAAAGCACAGTAACGGAGGAAAAACTCTGAATACGCCGCTGTTCCCGTTAATGACTGTTTCCAGGCTTCGTATCGGTATCGATGGCAAGGGGGTGACAACTCTTGTCTGCAGTCCGGGCTGTCCGTTGAGCTGTCGTTATTGCATAAATAAAAAGATTCTTGCAGAAAATAAATTTGAGAATGTAACAGCCAAAGAGCTTGTGGAGAGAGTTCGCTGTGATCACCTCTATTACTGTGCTACCGGTGGTGGTATCACCTTTGGTGGCGGTGAGTCACTTCTGCAGGCATCTTTTTTTTCGTATTTTAAAGAGGTCTGTCCGAAGGAATGGCGCCTGTGTGCCGAGACGTCACTGTCAGTGCCACAGGATATGGTTGCTTTAGCGACAGAAAGCATAGATGAGTTTATTGTGGACTGTAAGGATATGGACCCGGTGGTTTATAATGAATATACCGGTGGCGATGAATCATTGATGGAATCAAACTTACGTTTTCTTATTGAAAAAGCAGGGCCGGAGAGAGTGGTGGTAAGGGTGCCGTTGATACCGGGGTATAATGACGGGGAAAAACGTGAGAAAAGCATAGAAAAATTAAAAGCCATGGGAGTTGAACGCATGGATATTTTTTCATATGTGGTACGGGAATAAGATGCAGGAAAAAGGAGCAAAAAATGGGGAAGAAAAAAACTGATGAAAAGGTAACCATAAAACTTATCACGCCGGACAATATGGTTGAATTTATCCAGCTTCTGACGCCGGAGGATATTTTTGGCATAAACGATGGCGTCCTTACAAGCTTTGCTGCCTGCATAGGAGAGGAAGAGATTCCGGCCAGCATAGTGTCTGCCCATATCTATCCAGAACACATAACGGTGAAAAGATTATTTACCCTGCCCGAGTACCGCAGACGCCATCTGGCAACGGCTCTTATGAATGTGATCAAAAGCCGTCCCGAAGAGGCTAAGCTGCCGATATACGTTTTTCATACTGAAAATGAAGGGCTTGATGCATTTTTGAAGGATGCTTCATTTCATGAAGAGGACAGTAAATTCTGTTTTGTATCAGGTACTTTCGGGGATTTGATAGACCTGCCTGCTCCGGCAGAGGTCAGCAATGATATAAAGATCAAAAGTATTATGGCAGTCCCCAGGGAAGCTGTGGCGGATTTTATATACCGCTCTCCCTATGATGAGCTGATACAGTTCCCCGACAGGGCAACGGAGCTTCCCCTTTTTTCCGATGCCAGCATCCTGAGTATCCAGGGGAAAGAGGTAAAGGCCGCACTGCTTATAGAAGAATCGGATGAGGATATACAGATCACCTGGGCATATGGCCCGGATTACAAACAACTGTATAATTGCTTTTATTATATGAAAAAAGTCCTGAGTTCGGATTTCGGTACGGAGACAGTGATAAGATGTCTGTGTACAGGTGAGAAAACGAAAATTTCGTATTCAAAACTGTTTACAAGACACGAGGAGATCAAGATTCATACGTACAGATTTGACTGAATTACCTGATCAAAACAGGCACGGAGGGACAGGAATATGGATTTCAAGAAAAAAGAGACATATGATAAAACAAATGCATCGGTTTTCCATTATGAAACTGTTGCAAACCAGGATCTTCAGGCGGACCAGAGTGAACTGGCATACCGTAACCTGAACAGTAATTTTTTTAATCTGGAAAAGAGCACAATAACGGATAAGAACAGCCTGAAAGCCTGGGAAACCAGGCACAAAGAAATAAAAGAGGCTATAGAAAGGGAGTGGCACCGGAAAGCCGCCATTAAAGAAAGTGATCTTTTAAAGAAGAGTACTGTGAGAGACAGAACAGACAAGAGGTTCTACGGGCTTTTTACCTTGTCGGAAATGGAAGTTTTTCTGAAGAGCAGCGACCGTGGCGGCAATTCGGATGATTACAATGATGTAGCTACAGGTTTGGAGCTTTACAACAGATTGTCCCAAAAAGGCGAGACATTGGATAGTCTGAAGATCCTTAAAAATCTGAGTAAAAGCTGTGAAAGCTATGTACAGAAAAAGAAGCCGACCTTTAAGTCAGGAAAGACCCGCAAGGCTATGATCGCATCCCTACTGGACAAGGTTAATGCTGAATTCCAGATGAAAATAGGTGAATATAAGACAGAAAAAACCAAGACCTTTGAGAAGTTCCAGAAAGAAAAGAATGAGGAGACTGTCGCAGCAGCTTTCAGGGCCCAGCAGAATCTTATCAGCCAGGTACTGAATGGAAACATGGAAATGTCCGAGGAAGAACTGGCTCAGCTTGATATGCAGACTGAGGAAGTGTTTGAAGAGATGAGGAACGTAAAGGTGGATGACAACCAGAGCCCTACCTTCTGCTCAAAATTCTTCAATGCACTCGGATGGGCGGAAAATAAACCCCGTATCGTTGATGATGATGCTTTGAGTGAAAATGGCGAAGAAATGAAAAAATCACCCATAAAGAAGAAGATGTACCATGCGATTGCACCCAAGAAGGGAGAAAAAGATGCGATAGCACTGGGTAAACAGCTGGCGGGCATAGGGAAAAACAGCCGTATGTACTTCGGAATTGGAAGGTTTGGCAAGGGAGTGTATACTTCCGCAAGAAATAATGACAAGGATGCTACAGATAATAAGGCGATGCATAACAGCTGGAATTATGGAGAGCCGTATGGATCTGTGCAGGTAGTAATGACCCTGAACGAAAATGCTAAGGTTATAAAAAAGAATGAATTAATAGAATTAACCCAAAATGTACTGAAAAAGAAATTTCCGAGAATATATAAATACCTGGAAAAGGCGGATGATAGCAGTGGAAGCGGTTATAAGGATTACCTTACTTCCATGGCTTCTCTGTTCGGATACAATACCATATTGGGAGATTCAGGAATTACGGGTATCGATTATTATGTAACTACTGACAGAAAAGCCCTGTCTGTCAGGAACACGATGATGGTTAGGAGCGAGGCCACTTCATCTATGTCAACGGACTTTGATTCAGACTGGGTAGATCTGAAGAGTGAACTGGAAAAGGAAATGAAGAATAAGCAATAGGAGGCATATTATTATGTATAAACCTACTGAAGGTGATCTTAGATATATAGCAGATGTAGCCATAAGATGGCGGATGACAGCAAATACCATTGCTGAGAATCTGGATTCTGTTCCCGAAGGGATTATAGCTAATATAAAGGATCTTGAGAACGGATATGAGGAAGGACTTGAAGATTTTTACATAAAAGCTATGGATAAGGATCCGGGGCTTCTGGCTGATGAGATAATTGCGGACTTTGATAAGATCTGGATCGCAGACCATCCTGAATTCCACGATATGGAAAAACTTTTTGCGGGATGCAGCAAGGCTGACCTGGAAAAAGTAAAAAAGCTGGCGGATGAGATGAATGCATAGTGATATATATGCACAATTATGAAGAAAATCCTGCTATCCCCTGAAGGGGATGCAGGATTCTTTTGACGTTAAGGATAGCGTAGTATTAAAAACAGAGGGGGAAAAAGTATGAAATACAGGAAAATCATTGCGCTGCTGCTTACGGCGTCGCTGGTACTGTCATCCTGCACACCTTCAGCGCCTGCTTCATCTTCTGAGCAGGGAGTTTCGGAAACTGAAACGGAAGTCACGGGTGAGACCTCCGGCATCGAGAGATATGAGGGCATGACGCCGGAGGAGATCGTTGCCACCCTTACCCTTGAGCAGAAGGCGGCCCAGATGGTTCAGGGCGCAAATTATAATATTGTCTATGACGACCTGAAAGAATGTGACTACGGCTCTGTTCTCGGAAAATTCGAAAAGCTTCCCAATCCTACGGCTGAGGAGTGGTATGACATAACCTGTCAGTACCAGAGCGCCGCCCTGTCATCGGAGGCAGCTATTCCCTATATCTTCGGACAGGACAGTGTCCACGGCGTCAACTTTGCGTATGGCAATGTAATATTCCCGCATAATATAAATATGGGTGCGGCGAATGACCCGGCACTTATGAAGGAGTATGGAGCCCTTGTAGGTTCTGATCTGGTTCATACCGGAATGATGTTGAATTTTTCGCCCTGTGTGGATGCAGCCCAGGATCCCAGATGGGGACGTACCTATGAATGCTATTCCAATGACAATGAGCGCATTAAAGAGCTTTCCGTGGCTTATGCCGAAGGTCTTATGTCCGAGGGCATCGTAGTCTGTGCCAAGCATTTCTTTGGCGGCGGTTATACAAAATATGGGACAGGTGAATTTTCCGACTCAACAATAAGGATAATTGACCGCGGTGATGCCGAGATGACACAGGAAGAAATCGACGCGCAGCTTTCAGTATATGAGGCTCTCATTAATTCCGGCGTGCAGTCCATAATGATCTCACATTCTTCCCTCTGGGGCACAAAGATGCATGAGAATGCGGAATACATCGGTTATCTTAAGGACGACCTTGGTTTTGAAGGCTTTATCCTGTCTGACTGGGATTCCATTGAGAAATGTTCAGGCGAAAATATTAAGGAAAATGTCATACTCTGTGTAAATGCAGGTATTGATATGCTGATGGAGGCTGACAATTACGAGATCTGCAGGGGCTATATCGTAGAGGCTGTCAATGAAGGTTCCATAAGCGAGGAGCGTGTTGATGATGCAGTCACCAGGATAATAAAAGTAAAAATGGAAGCAGGCCTCTTTGAGGATCCTTTTATTGAGAATTTTGAACCATCCTATGATTTCGGAAGCGAGCGTTCCCACGAGGTGGCAAGGGAGCTTGCGGCCAAATCTTTTGTACCCATAAAGGCAGGAAAACATATGACCATTGAGTCCGGCATGAAGGTATATGTGACAGGTCCTGCGGCTACTGATACCGGTGCAATGTGCGGCGGCTGGACTTACTTCTGGGTGGGTTCAAGTGATGGGTACGGTGAGCGCGTGCTTCCAAATGATCCTTCCATACTGGAGGCCCTTGAGGCAGCAGGCGCAGAGAAGGGTTTTGAAATAATCACCGATCCCGATAGGATAGGCGAGTGCGATATGGTGGTTTTATGTGTAGGCGAGTATCCCTATGCGGAGTGGACAGGTGATACAGCGGATCTTTCCATAGTCGGGGATATGGCTCTGTCAGGTAATAAGAAGGCGATTGAGGAAGCTGCCGCTTCCGGTAAGCCCACACTGACGCTTATCGTTGCCGGACGTAATGTGATAGTAAATGATTATATTGATGGCTGGGATTCCTGCATAATATGCTATCTGCCCGGATCCGAAGGCGGAAATGCCGTGGCTGATGTGCTGTCAGGGGATGTGCCCCTTACGGGAACCCTTCCCATGCCGTATTATTCCTCTATCAATCAGATAGGGACCGGTGAATGCTGGCACGAGATGGGGTGGAGCGCATTGCAGGAGTAAAGATAAACAGATTTGCTTTGCAAATCGCGTGCTGCCATTGAAAAATTTATTATATCTGTACGCCCATGAGGATGTACTACAGTGGAGAAAAACGGGAAAATGAGAAAGAAACGGATAATGACTCTTACAGCTACAATCATATTTGCCATGTCAGGCAGCATTTATGCATATGCGGATGCAAAACGCCTGAGCGTTGATGACTATGCTGCCGGGATCCATGAAAGCGACCTGCTTTTTGAGCGGAAGTATATTGAATTGCATACGGACAATCCCATAGGTGACCATCGTCTGCCTGATGTGGATGTATCGGGACTTCCGGATTCTCTTGATCTGCGGGATATTGACGGTAAAAACTATGTTTCCGAGGTAAAAGACCAGGCATACTGGAGCACCTGCTGGTGCTTTTCAACAATGGCCGCTTCCGAAACAAGCATAGCCTATGAATGTGGACATGATTATTCGGCAGGTGTGGATAATGATAAGTATGACCTGTCCGAGAAGCAGTTTGCCTGGTTTGCAAGGTATCACATTCCCACCGAAGGTGACCAGTCCGGGGAGGGTTTTTATGCATATCCGGATGATGATGATGACGTGTCTGATTTAAGCGACAAGGTTTTACGCGCAGGCGGTTTTGCGGAGTATGCTGTAAGCCTTTTTTCAGCCGGAGTCGGACCTGTGCTTGAGTCAGAGGTTCCGTATAAAGCGTCCTCCGACATAAACTACGATAAGATATGTCTGGTAGCCATAGATGTTCCTGAGGACGGCATGCTGGAAAAGTCAGACGTAACAGTTGAGCTTTACGATCCTAAGGAAACAACCACTGAAGAGGTTACGGCTCAGTGGGAAGAAAAGGGATATCTGGCAGTGGACTACTATACGATGTTTGACCTGTACTGGGGAACCGACACGGATGTTACCAATAAGGGACTTAACGGAAAGAAAGTCTGTATGGCCTATACCAAGTACCGGAGCCTGGACTGGACTGTTGATGAGGCCCTGCATTTTACCACGGATTTCCGCGCGACGGACTGCAGCCTTCTGCCATATCCTGCGCTTATGGATGATGAAGGTGCCTATATTTTCAATCAGACGGGTATTGATGCCATAAAATCAGAGCTTTCCCAGGGCAGGGCAGTATCTATTGCATATAAAAGTGATGTTTATACCCCGGAATACGAAAGACCTTCAGGTGGTCCGGCTTATATAAATTATCTGGATGAAAACGGAAATCCCGACAATGATCCAAAGGCTGCCATATGGGCACATTATACATACGACTGTGATTATGATCCGGCAGATCCGGATTCGGTGAACAGGTTTGTGGTGTCTGATCATTGTGTATGTGTGGTAGGATATGATGATAATTTTCCAAAGGAATATTTCATAGATCCGAAGGGGACTATCGGTGGAGACGGGGCATTTCTTGCGAAGAACAGCTGGGGAAGCAGCGGAAACAGCGATCCCGCCGCAGAATGGAACTGGGGCAATGGCGGTTCGGGGTATTTTTGGATTTCCTATTATGATCAGAGTCTGTGTTCACCCGTGAGTTTTGATTTTGACACGAGTGGGGAGATTGGGAACATCAGTAATGTGGATATGTATGACTACATGCCGGCTGTGGTTCCATCTGCAGCAGTATTTGAGGGGGATGTCTACATGGCAGATGTTTTTGAAGCAGAGGAAAACTGCTCGGTCCGTTATATCGGCTTTGAAACCGCCAAGGCAAAAACTGAAGTGGAGTACAGGGTTTACCTTTTGAATGAGGATGCTGAAAGCCCTGTGGACGGAGTTCTTTTGGCTGAAACGACGGAGCACCTTAACTACGCAGGCTTCCACATGGCAGACATTGGCAAAGACGTGGCAATCCCCGGCGGATGCAGGTACTCTGTAGTATTAAAGGCTCAGATCGACGGCAGCAGCATTATTAATTATACGGAGGATCTGAGTGAGGCCGGTGTTGAGTTTTATAATATACGTGATGTGGTCACCGCCTATGTGAAGACAGAGGTAAATCATGGTGAATGCTTCGTAGGCACGGATCTGGAAGACAACGAAGCCTGGACTGACTGGGCAGATATCGTGGCAAGGCTTAAATCAGATAATAAGGATTTCAATGACGACGGCTTTGAATATGATAATTTCCCGATAAAAAGCTATGTTCAGGTCGGTGTGGTCGATGAAGAAGAATTTGAAAATTCAAAGGCAGCCCTGGCAGCAGCAAATGAGGCCGGCATAGAGCAGGCGCCAGATGAAGGAAATGATAATGAAATATCGGCTCCCGCGGATCCTGAGCAGCCGGACAGCCCGGAAATCGGAACATCTATAAGCGAAAAGATACCCTGGCAGGCAATAGCCCTCTGTGGTGTAGTCATTGTACTGATCTGTATTGGGGTGGCTGTGGCAGCTGTGATACTTGTGATAGTTGCGCTGGTGATGAAGAAAAAATGACAGCCGGCTTACTTTACGAACAGCAATGTGAGAGTGCTTACTGCTGTTTGAATGATGAGAAACCTCCATACTACCTGGGGGTCTTCCCACCTGCTTCCTTCCTTGAAGGATTTGCGCACGTGGTCGTGAAGCGGTGTACGGATTTTTTTCATAAATGTCGGATCTTTTACGCGGAAGACTTTTTTAGCTATGCGAAGGACTGTCAGCTTGAAAAGTCCCAGGCCGCCGTCAAAGATCATTACTATTGCGAAAGGTATGAATAAGAACGGATCATGTGATTTCAGTGCGACTATGGCGACTAATAGTCCTATCGCTCTGGAGCCTGCGTCACCCATCAGTACGGTACTCGGTTTTGTATTGAACCAGAGGTATGCAAGGAGTACTGCAATAAAAAGCATTATGCTGTTCCGGCTTTCGACAGAAAAAAGTTTCTCAGGCAGCAGCATAAAAGAACCCAGCGTGACTATGGACAGAGAGCCGCACAGGCCGTCCACTCCGTCGGTACAGTTGACTACATTTATACTTCCGAATACCAGCAGTACTATCAGCAGTCCATACAGCCATACAGGAATGGAAAAACTTACATCCACAAGTGCTAGCGTAACAGTGTTTTCATTAAAATAAAGAAAACTTGCAGCCGTGAGAACGGCAATGCCGGTATCGAGAATGCCCTTGGTGAGATTACCCCAGGGCTTTTTTGATGCATCATCAAAGAAGCCTGTGAGCATTACTGCCACCAGCAGGGTCAGGTAACAGCCCCTTTCAACAGACAGGGGCATGAACACAAGCATGCAGAGTACATAAACGATTATCAGTATTATCCCGGCACCCCTTGCTTTACCTTTTGAATTGGCACCGTTAACCGCAAAAGCCCGTCCCATATCCTGCGGAAGCTTCTTCTTCAGAAACTTTATCGAAAAAAATGTCAGCAGAAAAGTGACAGCAAAAGCCATGGGCATAAGAAAAATTGTATCTGATATCAAGTTAACCATAATGGCTTATGATACCAAAATACACGGCTGATAGCAAGGCGGGACAAAAAAGCTGCTTCTGTATTATTTACTAAAACTTCCCACATATAGTCTGTGGAAAGAGAACGACGACTCGCATATGCACCGGAACCGATGCAACGCCTCGGGAAACTAATTG
>OCVV010442721.1_pt1 | contig 20266 bp, 27 predicted proteins | sample 1539721 | NCBI WGS metagenome assembly OCVV01 (sample SAMN02144230, study PRJEB22623) | gut metagenome | biome: sheep rumen | host: Ovis aries | place: New Zealand
ATCTTCATAACCATTAATTCGTACTTCACAATTACCACTATAAATTGGAAAGTTTTTTAATATTTTAAATGCTTCGGTTGTTTTGTTTGCTAAATTATCGGATGTATATCTAGTATAATATATTACTACATTAGAATATGCAGAATCTAAATTAGAAAGATTAAAATGTACAGCTTTTGAACTGCTCTAATCTCTTAAACCTCCCTATATAGAGCTAGGTTCGTTAATATTTCCTATATAACAAGTTACTAGTCCAGACTCACCTATAAAATCAGTTTCATTACCATCAGAATCTGCTAACTTAAAATAAAAGTGATATCCCCCTACTGGTAAATCCCCTCCAGTAGTAACACCTTGAAACTTAATTTTGGCTATAGTATTTACTTTTTTATATAAAGAAATATCAGTATCAAAGGTTTCCTTGTCATATATATTTGTATCATTATCTCCTTCTCTGTCTACTATCTAATAAGTGTCCATTCCTGTTACAGAAAATCTACTATTTATAAGTCTAGGCTAATTTTTTCCATCATTAAGTATAACATTTACAGATCCATCATAAGATGGTTGTATAGCCATATCTACTGGATGTTTTAAATCAAATTGTAGAGCCTCTGTATCAAGATCTAGGAGAGAACCTGGTGGCTCATCTCCTAGTTCTTCGTCATCATAATTTATTCTAAAGGTCTTAAAAGGATTGTACTCATATACTAAATTACCTTTCTAAGACAATTGCTTAATAGAAAGTGTTAAGCCTATATCTGTTGTATTAAGTAATTCCATACATATTTAAATTAGAAAAATAAACCACTTGTTCTGTCTTTATAAGGAGATATACTTGAACTATATAAATGTTTATAATACATATCAGGAGCATTATCATCCGAACTTGCATTTGTCCAATAGCCTATTGCAAAGTTGTTATTAACTTGTCCAAGTATTTCATTTTCCTCTCCTTCTACAACATCCTACCAGTCCTATTGTTGAGCTCTAGTAGTAAAGTATGTAGCAAATGAAGGAAAGGTTATCTAGGATGAGTCATTCCATCTATATATCTTTAGATCTGAAGTTAACTTAATGCAGTTAGGTACATCAATCCATTCATATGTTCCATCTTTATTTGCTTGTGGAAGTGTAACACCACCAAGTGTATGAGTATGAGCACATGCAAAAGCATTATTAGCAGACATATCTAAACAATACATAGCTTTTACATCATAATTACCAGAATTGTCACTATATTTATAAGATACTCCCTAATAATATTCAAGTATTTGATCTAAATCCTAATATTCGGGAATTTCTAGTTCTATAGATTCCTAATTGTTAAAGTTAATTGCTACCTCTGGAATTAGATTAACAAATGGATAGGATTTTCCATTTACAGTTATGTTACCATTGGTGTATCCCCAAACAGTATTTAATATCTAGTTAAAATTCTGTTCATTTTCATTTACCATAATATCATTAGTGTTAGCTTGTAGATTACTATTAAGCGTTAATGTTAATTTAGCAGAACTTTTTTCATATCTATAAAACTTACTATTAGTAGTTATATAATTAATAGTTCTACTAATTCTATTAACGATAAATATCTAGCTAAGAATGCATCTAAGCATAACATCAAGTCTTGGCCACTTAACACTACTATCTACTGGTCTATTTTTTGGAGTAGCAAGATTTACAAGTCTAGTATCACCATCTGTAAATTTCCAACAAGCTACCATCCAGTTATCACTTTGTTCAGCTAAAGTATTACCACCTTCATCATCTTCATCAGATGGAAATCCAAGATCGTTTGATATAATAGATTCTCTTTTTAAACTTTCCCATTCTATTTCGGACTAATCTCCATGCACACCTACAAGAATGTTAGTCATAGGTTTACCCATTAAATTTGCTGCGGTATATAAACCTCCATCATCTGGACCTCCTCCTGAATCTGGGCCATTTATTACATTACCTGTCTATGTTATGGTAGAATTATACCACATAGTTTCATCATCATCACCCTCACCTGATATACATAAAGTTTGTTCAGTACTAAAATACGGAGCAATTCTCTATTTTCTATCTGAGGTATAACTTGGAGAATATAAAGGTTTTAATCCTTTAGTATCAAAAGATTCTGATATTAAATTAGAGCAAAAACCTTGTATAAGTCTATAATTGCTAAAAGTACTTAAATTAACTTTTAATACTTTGTCTATTACAGATGTATTTTGCACTGTAGGAATAGAAGCAGAAGGACTAGATTCTTCTGGAAAGACTTTATTTAAAGGCTAATTTTCCCAATTTTTCTATTCTTCTAAATCAGACACATTTACCTAATAAGACGAAAGAATTTCTTGTATAAGTGTATTTCTTGGATGTCCTATATATAAATCACTTATATTAGTAATGTTTCCACTTATGTCTACGCTTCCTGTATAATTATTTTCTACTTGTGTTGTAAAGACCTGTGAATTTAGATTATTAAATTCATCATTTGTAAGCTCTTTCGTATATAAGTTAGAATCTATTTCAGTAGTAGGAATAGTATGTTCAAAAGTATTTTCTCCTGGCTTTTTAATTTTAGTTGTAGAATTTATAGAAGAAATATTTAATTTACCTTGTAATTGAAAATCAACACTATCATTTACATGTCTTTGATATTCTAATTTATTATTGGTATCCTATGCTAATACTCCTATTGATTTATTTTCATAGAACCCATTATAATTAGAATTATACAAAGGACTAAGATATAACATTTTAAAATCTATAATATTTTCTACATTTTCATCAGTAAATTTCTTTACTATTTCTACTATATATATATGTTTATATTTAAGTCCTATGTCAGAATAATTTATATAGTCTTCAAAATTGCCACTATAGTATTCTCTTTGAAATTCTATATGTGGAATAGCTTCTTTATTATTCTAAGTATATCCATCTTCTAATAAATGAAAATACATTCTTATATATTCTATTTCCTTAGACCCATCTAAATTATAAAAATCATAAGACCACCCTATTTTAACATAATCTTGAGTTACAAAAAATCTCCATTCACCGAATTCATCCTAATTATCTTTAATTTTATCAAAATTAATTGTTATAGGTCTTCCCATTCTCTTTATTACACCAAAAGGAACATTAGGATAAATAGTAAGATTTTGTGTTCCAGAAGTACCTTGTACAGTTATGTTATCCTAATCAACGATTAAAGCATTGTTACCTACTTGTTTAGTTAATTTTAATTCAGAGTCATTTTCACTATTATAAGATACTCCATTTTTCTTTCCTTCTCCTATAAATTTAACCTATATATTGTCATTTACTTTTGAATAGCTTTTACTTATAGAGAAAGAATCTAAAGTATGCATATTTATAATTAGTAATAACTATCCAGAAGATGAAGCATCAAATACTTTTGTATTCTATTTATTCATAGCACCTTCTGCAGAAGCATTACCTATATAAAATATATTATCGGGACTTGTAATAGACCATGTCCTCATTACTTCTATGCTTCCATCTGATTTAACTACTCCTAACTATACGTCAATATAATCATTATTTATGTCTGCTTCTAATTTATCATAAGTACTCTAATCAATTCCAATTAGAAATTTATCTCCAGGGTGAAATATACGTGGGCCATCTTCATTGTTAGAAAATATTTCCTGTTTATATATTTCATTTACTATGAAATTTCCGTCATAAAAGTTAGGAGAAATACTTACATTATTTAAGATATTACTTGGAGAATTTACTGTCCAATCTTCACCTTCCCATAGCTATTTAGGAGAAGGAAAAGAACCTACCTAGCCCTTGCCTGTTTTTGGATTATATGCTGCAACATATATTATACCTCCATGCTCTTTCATACCTACAGGCACATATCCAGCTTTCAATAAGGCATGTTTAATTTTAACATTACCCATATCGTTCTGTAAAATTCCTTCATTTCCATTATATGTAATATGTGTTGCATTTAGAGCATCAGTTAATACGTTATTTGGAGTAGTAAGTGGATGTAAATCTTTCACCATTCCTTTTTCAAAAGTATTAAGTGCTTCTTTTTTCATTTAATATTTCATATTTATAATTAGTTACTAAAATATCTTTTAATTTTAAGGGCTATCTAGTTTCTATAAGTTCTGCACAATCACTAGTAAAGTTTCTTTGTAAGGATTTGCTACCTATATCACTTCTATAAGGAACTCTAAATATATATTTACAATTATACTAAGAAATTAAGCATTCTTCCTTAATTTTATAAAGCATAATCTAACCGTATTCAAACCATTTTCTAGGACGTCCTCTTCTTTTCTTTTGCTTTTCATAATTATCATACTAATTCTAAGTAAGAGCAAAATAATAGTAACCATCCCATTGTATTTTTCTTCGTTTATAAAGTACTCTTAACTTTATAATTAATTTTTTTATATAATAGTGATAGTGTGCTACAGAATTATTTCTAAGATACCCTACATAGCATAAGAAATCTTTATCTTTAATAAATGTATCTCCACCATAACTATTATGTAAATATAGAGATTTAAATCCAAAATTTAAAATTCTCTTTATATCTTTTTCTGGAAGTCTAGGCCATAACTTATGTACATCATCATAATAATCATTAATAGTCTTTACTTGCATTAACAATACCTTTTTCCATTGTTTGTATGTTCAGTTAATCTATCTTTTAGTCTTTTATCTACATAGATAGGTTTACGTCTACTAATAGAACCTTTCTTACCATATAGTTCTAATACTAATTGATTACCAGTAAAATTAGAGGCTAAAAAATCAACATCCATCCATTTACCCCTTTTACGTGCTTCTTTAAAGTTTTTTCCATCATAACTATGTACATGGATTTCAGAACGTCTACTACCTGTAGGAAGTTGAAATGTAACATTGTTATCTATAATATCTGTAAGTATTAGTTTAAGCGCGTCCTTGAAAACGCGCTTAACTAATTTATCCTTATGGAAATCTCCATTAACAATATTACAATCACTACAAGTTACTAGTAATTTATCATACGGGAAGTTCTCAAATATTTCGTCCGTATTAAAGGCATAACCTGTTGCGTAGTTCATTGTGTAACTTTAACTTTAATTCCTGTGCTATTTCCTTCAGAGTCATACAAAACATAAAGAGTATTGCTATTTACTAAAGCATTACTATTTATCCAAAATTTAAGACCTACAAAATCTATAGCATTTGGGTCTGTAGAAGTATTAGTTAATACTTCAACTTCTGTCTTACCTTCTGCTACATTTCCTGTAGTTTGTACTGTACCTTCTCCATATTTTATATCACCTGTAGAATCAAATGATTCAAAATTATAAACTACAGGAGTAAATACAGGTTCTTCTGGAGTTACTGGTTCTATTGGTTTTAAAATTGCTTCCATTCCATAGGAAGCTGCCATAATTCCTGCACTTCCTGCAGGCATTGCTTTCTGATACATTATTTTAAAGGTTTATAAGATTTATTAAATATTTTTCTATTCCAATTAACTTTAGCGTCCAATATTTCGTTCCACTCGTTCTAAGAAACATAATTTGGAACTCTTGCCTATGAGCATAGTACTCTCCATTTATTTTGAAGAATAGTTGACATTTCTAAAGCTGCTTTATTATTGGTTTTTATTGCTTCCTTAAATTTAGAATAATAAGCACAAAAAGCTGCTATAGCATTTGCTTCTTCTTCTGTAATTTCTGGAAGTCCATCTTCATCTAATATTGTTCCTTTATAAAGAATAAATATTTTTCCAAAATATTTTCCATCTAAATAGAGCTTATTTCCAACCCTCTCATAATGTACATATCTTCCACTTATATACAAAGGATTCTCAAATGCCTTTCTTGATTCTATATAGTCTTCCGCCCATGCAGAATAAGGATCTCCATTAGGGTAAAGATTAGATACAAAATTCCAGTCTTCAAATCCATATGTAATAGCTTCTATATCATCACAATTACATGGAAGTTCTACTATATTAGATTTACAATTTATATCAGTACAATATCTATATAATTTCTGTCTTTTATTACCAATCATGTTCCAAGCTATCAAACCTATCTCTTCGAAATCATCTGGTAATAATTCTAGCCCATATAGCTAGTTTGCTAAAAACATGGCATATCCAAACTTTTCCATTATGGTTGATAAGATTGATCGTTAGGCATTGGCTACATAGCAAGTTGTCTATAATAACGTAATTTCTTTTCGGTTAATCTTCTTTTTATTTCATTATTTAAAGAAGAAAGATTATCATCATCTAAATCAGAGCAACAAGCATAATTTTCCAACTATCTAGGATCTTTAAATATAGCTACTACAGAAATCTACTTAATCATTGGAGCATTAAATATATAGGCATCATACATTCCATTTTCATTTGGAGATGTATCAATATATACAAAGGGTTTATTCTTACCTCTTTTTCTATATTGGTGATAAAAATTCCACTAGTATGAAGACATATAAAACATAAATGGAAGTTGTCTGTCTATAGAGCCTATATAATCAATGTATTCTCCAAATATTTGAGGTACTTCAAAATGTGCAGTGGGAGTATTTCCTACACGTTCTCTACATCTACATCTTTCTAGGTCTTTACAATCAACTGGTATACAATTTATTGCAGTTACTAAATCTCTTTTATCAATGTTACCTTTTAAATGATGCTCTTTTAATATTTGTAGACGTTCATCTACAACATCATCCTCTAATTGTTCCATTGAAATAGAAGGATTATGATGATATCCCTAAAGACCTGATACAACATCATTGTATATAGCGTCTGCTAATTTCTTAATAAGCATAAATAAAAAATGGGCAAGGGCTTAAGCCCCCGCCCTATTATTTAAATTGAACAATATCAATCTGTAACAGCTGTGATAGTACCAATTTTAGCAAGCTCTGTTTCAAAGATAGATGCAAGATCTTGTTTTACAAAGAATACATGAGTTGTCTTAGATTTAACAACTTCTCCAACAGCATCTCCACCCATGATACCTCTATTTACACACTGTACAATAGTGTATTGATTATACTTAGCTCCTACAATAGGAGTCTCGTCTTGTATAATCTTATTCCAACGAGTATTAGAAGCAGTAGGAAGTCTGTAATCCTTAATCATGTTTCTATAAGTACCAAATCCTTGTTTTGCTTGATTTACAAGAGTTACGACATCTCCTGTATGATAAACACTTTCCTCATCAAGAGTATCCACTGGAACAAATTCTCCAACATGTCCACCTTCTTGCCAAGGACCTGCATTTACATCGAATTTTTCTAAGTCAACTTTGGTAAGAGTTTGATATTCATCTGTACCTTTAACTGTAATAACGCCTGCAGATTCAGTAATATCAAGTAATTGATATTCATAAACCATTTGCTGATATTTCTTTGCTACTTTTATTACTTTTTTAGCTACATCTGCAGCAGTTTCTCCAGCTCTCCATAAGAACTCAATATAGAAAGGCTTTCCTTTAAATACGAAATCATTTGCATAATAAGAGTTCTGTGAACCAGAAAGTCTAATATAAATAGCTATTCTGAAAGTTGTATCCTCTGTAGGAGCAGTTACTTCTGTTAAATCTAAAGTTGCTTGAGCCATTACAGGATCAGAAGCAGCTCTTTTATAAATAGCTTCAATGTTAGATGCTAAAAACTTAAAATCTCTCTTAATGTGAATTCCCACTACTGAACCACCTTCTGTTATTTCGGTAATAAGATTATTAGCAGGAAAATTATAGTCATTCAGACTATTAACGATAGTAGTTGTTGTAAATTGAAACATAGTTTAAATTATTTTACTTTTTGTTGAGGCTGTTGCTGAGTTGGATTTGCAACAGTTTGACTAACTGGTATATGGGTATTAAGACGGTCGTCACGCCCATTTTCCATAATAATGTGTACCAACTCATTTATAATCTCTTGACATACATAATCTGGGAATTCCATCATTTGAGAAGTATCTTCTGTCAAATCTAACTGCTCTTGAGACAATCTTATATATTGTGGAGCTTTTATGTAGTCTACATATACTCTCTCAAGCTAAAATAGTGAATTGTCTTTACCATATCTAATTTCTATACGTACATTTCCAGGATTACCATAACGAATCTATCCAACTCTTTCTACAGCATTAACTTGTAAGGAAGTTCCTTCAGATTCTCCAGTTCCTTTTATGTCTATTACTCGACTAACTCCTCCCTCAATGCTCTTATCGTTAGCATAAGGATTATTATATTTATCTACTATTCGACCATTATCTATTACATTTTGTCCTGTTCCAATATCCTAAAATTCAGTACTTATAGATTTAATATCAGAACCATAAGGATCTGTTGGTATATCTATTCTAGGTGTAGGTTCAGAATTACCACTAGTTCCATTGTAAGTATGTGATGTATAATCAAGATATTCATCATTCTTATGAACTAGCTCTCTATTTACATTATGTAAATAATAATAAGGTCTTTTATAAGTAGGTCTTGTATAAACATTATTTATTACTGTGGACCAACTATCAGAAGTTAGTCTTTCAGCAGCAAATTGTACATAAGTATTAGCATCATAGCACTTAAATGGTTTAAGTACTTTATACTCACAGATACAGTTTAAAAGATGTAAATAGTCAGTAGGTAAATCAAATTCATAAACTGAATTATAAAGAGATCCTTTATTTGTTACAGATACTCCGTTTTTATAAGCAGCATTATTTTCTGGGGTTACTTCTAATACTACAGTTGATTTTAGAACTCTAACATCATCAGTTGTTTGCTGATTAACGTCGTATATGTTATATCTTCTATTTACATACTAATCGACAGCCTTATTAAAAAAGTAATTAAAGTCCTCAAGCATTAGATTGGGTGCTTGAGATTTATTTAATTCAATTAAAACAGCTTCATAAACTTGTCTTGCTGTCATATTACATAAACTTTATTAGTTTATTTTGTCTTATCTTTTCCCTAATTACTATCTAACTCATCAGGGTATAAGTCTGGATAAGTATCTTTCTTTATAAGTTCAACAATTTTCTTATTCTTTGGATTTTTCATCCATGTAATAGCTGCATCATCTGTTCCTCCTAGAATTTTCTCATTATACCAATACATCTTATCACGAACAAAAATAATGCCAGCTTCACGAGCATCAACAAGAAGAATACGTAAAGATAATTCTCCTTCTGTGTAAAGATTAATAATTTTATCTGGATCCTTTTCGGCTACTTGTAATAGATAGTCTTCAACATCGGCATCTGACTGTCCTACCATACGTTTACCTAGAATCTTAGCCATAGTAAGTCTTCCCTCATTTCCATTATCATCATTGATAATAAAATCTGAAGCCTGTAAAATTTTCTTCTTTTTAGAAACTCTTTGTTTTGTTTCCTCTCCAGGACGATCTATATAAAGTTCAGCAACACCATAACGAGGTCTTTTAGACTTCCAATCCATGGTCCCATCAATAAGATAGTTTCCTTTCGAATCTTTAGCCCATCTTTCTGGAGCAATCAATGGACAGTGTTTAATAGCTTCCCATTGAGCTTTTTGTATTTCATCGTCAAGATTAAATACTGTTCCATCCTCTACTATGATTTGTTCTCCTTCCTTTACAAAATACCGTCCACTGTTTCTTTCAGCATCAGTAAGAATTAAATCTCCTAAAGCATTAGTAGCCTTTACACATTCAGGATATCTATTTGTTTTTGGATCTTTACATGGTTGTATGTAATATTTTATTCCTACCTTACCATAAACACTACGTAATACTATGTAGTTTTCTTGTGTCATACTCATATTATCATTGAATAATTAATACTAAAAAATATGGAAGAGGAGGACCATATCTCCTCTTCCCTTATCTTGAACTTATTTTATTATCAAATTTCTCTTAATATAAAGCTTCTATAAGGATTAAATACACCTACACCTGAGTAACCCCAGTTGATAAGTTTAGAAGCAGCAACAGGAGAAGAAACTTCACCTGAGCTTAATCCGTTACGTCCACCTACACCGATATACTTATTAGAGATGAAATCACCACCCTTAAGTGTAAACATCTGGATTGGTGGTTCAGCTTCAGTAGCATCAGCGGTTAAATCTAAGCACAAGCAATAACCTTTATCTTGACCATACTCTCTAGAGAATGTTCTATCTACTTTGAAAGTAATTTGGTTGCCACCGTATTCATAAGAATCAAATGTAGCGCCAACTTTTACATAGCCATTAGCTTGCTTACTATAAATATATGTACCTTCTGTCTTGTACTTAGCTAAGAAGTCTCCAAGAACAGTTTGTATAAGTGACCACATTCTTTCATTGCAAATGAACATGTATTTATTACCTGTTGGGTTCTTAGCTTTCTCATTAAGAGTAGCAATAACCACATTGAAAACTTCAATAGTAAGTTTAACAAAGGCATATTTACTTGCAAATCTTTCTACCTGTGGAATAATACCATCACCAATATAGATAGGTCTACCTGTATCTGGATCAGAAATAGTTGGCTTACCATTTACATCGACGTTAGTCTTATTGAAAAGTAAACCGTTATTTCTTACATATAGGAAGTTGTCAAGAAGATTCTTTTCAATCTTATCCATTCTATAAATAGTTTCAGTAAGATTACCTTGACCCTTTCCTTCACCAATAGAAATAAACTTATCTTCAAATGCGCCATACTGAGCAGAATAACTATCATCAACACGGTGAGTGGTAATATAGTTTCTATGCTTCTCAATATTAGATTGATATTTTACATACACTTTGTTAATCAATATGTTACCATATTGGTCAGACTATATCTTAATCTAAATACTTAAATATAAATCCTTTACAATGTTCTCGTTTTCCCTGTGCTACAAGTTTAGCATTTTTATAACCTGCTTTTACACAGTCAGTCATTGTATTGAAGGTTTCAAGTAGCTCTCCTTCATCATTGAATCTTCCTACTTTACCTCCTATATAAGGTTTATCAACTGTTCTCATAGTTCTATGTTTAAGTTTCTTCATAAATGGAACTTTTTCATAAGAAAATTGATGTCCAAGAAATTGGTGCCCTTCTTTTATAGCTCTTGGAAGATGTCCTGCTCCAACAGCAGATGGATTAAGAAATCTTCCAGCAGAATTTACACTATCAAATTCTCTTTCAAAATTTCCATCTAAATCATACATATAGACTTTTTTACGAGGGTTAGCGCAATCTGGAAGTCTTCCTCCAAGTGCTAAGTTATAAACATCTTCACGTTTTAAAAAGTCTTTATTTACTATTTCTTCTTCCATTTTATAAGCATCTGCTTCCTTATCAAATATTTTAAGAGTAGTTCTTATAAAACTTTTAATTCCATATTTCTTTACTGCATATTGGAAAGGAGTTTTAGGATTTAAATATGTAGCAGGTCTATAAATACTTACTCCATTTCCTATATAACCATCAAATTCATCAGGAGTTTCTGTTCCATGAACTCCAACATATATCTTATTATTTACTTTATTAACAGTTTGATATACAATATATTTCATAATTTATTTAAGTTTTAGATTTATTCCATTTCGGAGTTGATTTCTCCTACGTCCATTCGGACTAGTCGTTGAACCTTCCTTAGTACTTCTCTTTGAGCTTGTAATCTCTAAGGCTTGGCTGCTGATTGACCCTGTGGGCGTTCCAGCAATTAAGAATATTTATTTAATTTTACACTGCATTAGGCAGCGGAGGAAAGCTATGTAAAAATTAGGTGTTGCCCATATAAAGTGTTCAAACCTTCCTCATGCATTTCAGGTACAGCATTACTTTGGAATCTTGTAGTCATACCAATTTGACAACCACTTAGGTCAAGGACTGACTTATAGTCATTATCAATAAGACGAACAGTTACTTCCCAGTAATTGTCAGCCTTTCTTACAGGTCTTGCTACAACAAAACATTGCTGTCCAGTTTCGTCAATCTTAAAGATGTCATATTTTTCATAGTATCTTTCTTTGAAAGCCATAACGATTTCTTGACCATCGGCTCCATCAGTTTCTGGAACTGCTGCAAACTCAACTCTCTTAATATAGTTTGTTTCAACATCCCATTCAAAGTACATGGCATCAATTGATTGATACTTGTTTCCACCTTTTCTGTCTTGGTAGAAAATATTTCTAAGAGATTCTGTTAAGTAAGAAGCTGTTAGTTCAGGATAAAGTCTTGAAACAACGCCTAATTTATAAGGCTATGTACCTAAGAATTTATAGAAATCTTCATAAGTACGTGTTTCAGACATAGTAGATCTATTAGTTACAAAATTTGCTACAATCATAATTAAATCTTATTTAAAAAAGTTATTAAAAGTCTAAATCCTCAATTGTAGATATTTCTTTGTCTTTATTATCAGTAGTATCTACAGGTGGAGGAGTAACAACTACATGTCCTGGCTATATACCTTTCTTTCCGTCTTCTAAGCCTTTATTATAAGCTTCTTGACGTGCTTTTTTGATAGCAGAATCATACATAGTTGTTATATCATCTATTACTTTGTCTCCGTTTAGTGCATACCATGCCATTAACACTAATGACTCTGGATCATTGAGAACCTTACCTAAATTACTTACTCCTGCTTCGTCACGTCCTAGAATAAAATCGGCAAGTTCTTCTTTATCGTCTTTTTCAAGTTCTACATCAAGTCCAGCAATAGAATTTAAACCATCAATTTGCTCCAATATAACATTTGCAAATCTATTATATTGTTCCTATTGCTGCTATTGCATAAGAAGTTCTTGCTATTGATTATTTTGGTCTTCTAAGTCTTTATATTCTTTACGAATACCTTCTATTTGTTTCTTAAATAGGGCCTCATCTTGTTTAGCATTTTCTAGAGCTTTTGCTAACTGTTCTTCAGTAATTCCTTCTACTCTAGCCTATAAATCTAAAACATAAAGATCTTCATCACTCAGTTCATCCACTGTGTAAGAAGGTTCCTCTTTAGCATTTATCTAATTAAGATATTCTTGTGGTGTAAGATTATTAGTTCTTAGCATATTCAAGAATTCAATCTCTTCATCTGTCAAGTCATTTTCTGGTTCTTGACTACTAGGAGTAACTGTAGACTATCTAAGAATGTTAAGTTGTTCTTCCCTAGTTAGGTCTTTCCAGTCTCTTTCTTCCGTAGTTCCATCTTCTCCTTCAAATTTAATTTTAGAAGAATCTTTTATACCTTTATCTTTAAGTAAAGTACTTATTATATCATCTTCTCCATTCCCTTCACTATTTGAAGGAGGTGTTTCTTCACCTCCTGCAGGAGGAGGAGTGTTAATATCTTCTTGTGTAGAGCCAGGTTGTTGAGAAGGCTCCTGTGGTGGTTCTGTTTCACCAGTAGGAGGAGGTGTTTCTACTCCTTCCTCGTAAAAATCCAAATCATCAATTCCTATTGCCATATTTCATATTTATTTATAGTACAGCTCAAATATAATAGGAAACTTCTGTATTCAAAACTATGATTCATTATAAGTAAATATAATACTACATATAGTTCTGAATACAGGATTCCTTATATTAGTAACTAAACTTCATGTCATTTAAACGATTAAGCCAACCTTTAAGAAATTTCTAGTTACCTGGACGTGAATTAGCTATAGAAATAAAGTGCTATTTACGTCTTTCCCACAGTTTGTTAAATAGTACTTTCTAATCTGGATAATTATTAACTGCCATAATAGTTCTAGGTCCAACAATTCCATCGATTGTTACTCCAAGAACTTGTTGTGGATACTTGATGCCATACTATCCACTTGCCCATAACCAATCTACTAATAAATTAGCAATAGACTAATTATTTATCTATTCTGCTTTCCATCTATCCCAAAACATAGTCTTAAAAATATCTTCCCATTCTTCTTGACTAATATTCTTTAAATCTTTCTATGTAGGAGTGGGCTTACCTTTCTTTTGTCTATAAGCAGTATAAGTAGCAAGTGTTACCCCTTTCATTGTTGGACCTCCTTTATCGTCAGGATCATTACCCCAACCTCCTTCCCATTTCAAAACATGGGGAATAAGTTTTTTATAATCAGCCATTTTTTATTTTTAATATAGTTTCAATTTGTCCAAGATTAATCTTACCTTGTGAACTTAGAGCATCTACGGATTTCATAATAATGTCTTTCTAAGAGTTAGATAAGGCTATATCTTTATGCTAATCTTTTTCACTATCCCATTTAATTGCTGGACCATCTTCTACATAATTAACTTCTTCTCTTTCTTCATCACTCAATTTTAGTTCTCTAACTAAATCATAAATTTCGACCATCTCTGTAAGGGTTCCCTCTTGTGGAAGAAGCCCTATCAGAGTTAGTCTATCTTTAATACTTAATTTCATAAATTATTTACATAGTAATTTAAACAACAAGCTACAATACAATTATGACTAAGTAGTACTTATAGCTGTATCTACAGCAGTCTTTAAGTCATTTACTTTAGTAGTAGCATCTGTATAATCATTATCTAGAGTTATATTATTTTTCCAAGTTGAGGCTTCATCAATATCAGTTCTATACTTAGTTACTGCAGCTTGAGCTTCATCAGAAGAAATATTACTTAAGTTGTTTTCTATAATTCTATTCTTCTATATATTAAGTTCATTGTTTACAGTTAAGTATTGACTTTCATGAGTAGCTTTAGCTTGATACTGTTCATACTCTTCTTCTAAATTAGTTACTGCTGTAGAAGCAGAACTATAAGCATTAGCAACAGTATTATTACTTGCAATATTAACCCATCCAGTTTGTCCATTTACATTATCAATAGCATTCTTAAATGTTTCTAGAGTATTCTTCGCAGTTGTTAATAATGAAGAAGAAATACCATTAGCAGTATAGTAAATTTCTACTACTTTAATTCTATTTTCTAGATCTGCTGCATATCCATTATAAGTAGCCTTATTTGCAGCTGCTTGTTCACTAAATGATTCTTCTCCTGCAGGTCTATCTTCAATAACTCCATAACTAGGTGGAACATAATCTACTGAAGAAAAGTTATTATACATTATAGTAAGGAATACGCCTCCAGGATTAGAAGAAGCATCATCAGCAGTAGTAATTACTAAATAATTCTAACTTTTGATTTCTAGTGCATTTCTGTCTAAACTAACCTAAGAAGCACGTCCATTAGTACCATCCTAATAACCATAAGAAGTCATTTTAAAGAAATACTCATAATCAGGTCTAAAATTATGGTTTCCCTAATTAGTAGCTCCAAACTTATGGGCCTTACTAGATGGTTTATTACTAGAAGCAAAGACTATAGCATCTATTGAGACTTTTATTTTATCTCTTTTATTAACATCTCCCCAGCTTTGATTCACAGCATAAGTATCTGCATTAGCATAACATTGTAAACTGGTTTCCCATTTATAAGAACTTTCTGTACCCTCTATCTTATCTTTAAATACAAGTCTAGAATCTCGTCCTGGATTAGTTCCTGTTGCTAAGAAAGTTAGTTTACCTTGATTTAAATTTTCTGCAAACCAATCAGAAATTGCAGGAGTCATATTTGGAAATGACATATGCATTGAACCATCAGAGTTCCATAGAATATATACTACTTCAAATGCTTTCTTAAATTCATTTGAATTAGACCAGTTATTAAATCCGGAAGCAGACATTCTACTATAGAAAGCCCAACGTCCTTCTGGATCTATAATAGGTATTAGAACCCAGTTTAATAATACACCAGCAACACCCAGTTCATATCCATCCTTTTTCCAAGTAATACCATCTGAACTTAAAATAACTCTATTAATTTTTCCGTTATCGTTAGTATTATCCGTAATTTGTATAACATCAGGACGTACTGTTACCTAAGATTTTAAATCATAAGAAGTAGTTTGGTGATTATATTCTTCCTTAGTTAATTGTATCGAAGGCTAAGATGTATACTAATAGTTACCATCTCTAATACCATCTGTAATTAACATTGGATTATAAGAACTTCGTGTAATTGGATCATTAGGTGGATAAGATAAACGAGGAATATATAAAGATTTATTATTTAGATAAAATCCTCCAATAATACCATTAGTAGCATATATAGTACCTTTAATAGTAACGTTGCCATCAGTATCCCAATAGAAAGAATTGCCTCCAAGATTGCCTCTACCATCCTAATGTAAAGACCATAATCTTACAGCATTTCCAGCAATATAATCCAGAAATTCTTGGTAATGATTGTATTCCGTAGTGTCTCCTTCTGGATCATAATTATTAATGTCAGACATAGTAGAAGGATTTAGAGGAGCATACATCGAACCTGCAGTATTGCTAAATTGTTTATATGTTACATAGTTAGGATTACCATCAGCATTTAATACTGGGTCTCCATTTATATCACATTGTACCCAACAAGAGGAAGTTGATCTACTATACCTTCTAATATAGATTATAGTAGAGTGCGGTTCGTAAATAGAATGCTCTATATCTGGGCCAGATACATATGTAATGGGCTTATAAAAGTATACTTGATTTTCTCCAGTAAGAGAAGCATAAGTTCCCTCACTTACTTCTACTCTAAGAGTTGAATAATTAGGAATATGCAAACTTGGAAGAGCTGCATTATTATAAAAATTATTTATACTATGTAATTGCTATAATTCTATAAATTTAGCTTGAATCTTACCATCAGCAAGTAAAGCAGTGGGCATTTCTTCTCCGTCAAATTCTGCTTGAGTAGTAGCAAATAATATTTTATTACCCCAAAGAACTATTCCTGAATTACCATCAGAATCCTTTCCTATATACATACCTGCACTCTTAAGAGTACCTTTACTATAGTAATTATTTTTTAATAATTCATTAGCTTTTAATAAAGAGGTATTTAATATATTTATTTCTCCTCTAATAGCTTCTGCAGAAGAAACAGCAAAAGATATCGCTTCTTTTCCTATATCGGCCACAGCTTGTCCATTATTTAGATAGAATTCTCCAGTTAGAAAAACATTCTATCCATAAAGTCCATATCCATAGGGTTGTTTATCTATTGGAAATATATCATTTTGTATTCCATCTAAATTTCCAAGACGGGCTTTTACAGTAGTGGTAGACCTTATTCTTATTTCATCAAACTGTTGTTCCTATATTATAGAACCTTGTTCATTTTCTAATACTATTTTTCCCCCACTTTCTAAAGTTATATAGAAATTATCTGCCAGTTTTCCTAAAGAAGTGTTATTATCAGGTTGAGTATTTAAGTAATATAATATTTCTACTCCAGATTGATTTGGAACTTGTTTACCTTTAGCTAGATAATATAGATTATTATATTTAAAATATACATATTCACAAGTAAAGTTAGGAATACTAGTTTCTTGAATATAATAGTCTCCTGTGTAAGGTATATTTACAAGAGTAGTAAAACCTACAAAGGTTCTTAAATCATACTAAGTTTGATGTAATTTAACTGTCTAATATATAGGTATATAATATAATACAGAATAATCTGGTCTATTTATTCCTGATAAAACGTCTATATATGGAGATGCATCATCAGTGGAAGTTATATAAACAGCATTCTATCTTTGAATGTCCCATAAATTTCCTATCTAAACAAGAGAGTCATTTACTTCTACCTATCCAAGCAGCTAAGCATCTAGTTCTTCATCGTATGTAAATGTAGTTGTATTTCCTTCTCCATCATAATGAATATTTTTTTCAGATGGTTCTTTATATGAATGTGTACTTTTATACATACCAATATTTCTGGAATCTTTCTATATAATATGAGTAGGTTCTAAAGAATTATCATATTTTATAGTCGTTTTATTATCCAAGAAGGAAGGAGCTACTTGTATAACATAGCCTTTAAACATATTACATACAATTGCATCATAATATTTTATACCTCCATAAGTCCACTTCTAACATCTTAATATATCTCCAGGTTTAAATACTGGAATGGACTAATCATCAAATTTTACGTAATAATAATCTCCACCCTCAAAATATTTGTAATAACTTCTTACTAAAGATACGTAATCTCTTGGATTAGAATTTGGAGTTTCATCATATAAAGCTTTATTAATTCTATTTATAATAGGAAATACACAATTAAAGTCAAAATTCTAGTCATATAGACTATATGAACAATTAGAAAAGTTAGTTTGTGCATCCTAATCTACTATAACTAACTAAATATTCCTTAATGTATTTACACTAAGACAATTCTTTATTACTACCCCTTCACCACTAGCAGTATCAAAAGCCTCTCTTGTAAGATTTTCCTATTCTATACTTTCTGGATATTTAATAAATAAGTCTCCTTTTTTAAGACCTCCACAAAACTTTCTAAATTCTTCAGTATCTGAAAAAAATGAATGTTGTTTTATTTCTAACTTTCTAACTTCAGTAACTTTTCCAGCATTACTTACCCATAAAGATCCATTAGTTGCTGATATTTTATTTACAACTAATTCATAAACTTTCATAAGTTTACGAACAACAAGATTATCTATGGTTAGAGTATTAGTGTCTGCATCCATTCTCCATCCATAACCTCCAAAACCACTGGAAAAGTTTGGACTTCCTACACTTCCATTAGTTATAATATCCTTTTCAAATAAAGCACTACTTTTAAAAATTGTAGGAGCTTTAAATGTCCATTTACCTGTTATATTTTCATCTTTATGTCTTCGTGTAAATGTTTCAGCTCGTTCTCCATCTAAATATTCAGCATTTAGATTTTTTACTAAATTGGAGCTATTCACATATAGTGGAGGCCCACTTTTTACATAAATAGCTAAACGTCCAGACATTGTATCTCCAGTACGTTTTACATACTATGTACCTTCTGGAGCAATATTTATAAGTTCAAGCAGTTCATTATCTAAATATAAATATAATATATTACTTAGTTTATCAAATATAAACTACCCATCTTTAAATTCAGATGTATCGAGCCCTTCAGTACCTTCTACTATCTAAGCTTTGATAGTATTATAATCAGTAGTTACTAAACTAGTAATAACTTCTTCTAATGTCTAGGATTTATTTCGGGACTTGATGTAGATCTTACCTAACGATTCTAACACCAAGTCTGCCGAAATATCACCTACTATATTAACACGTTTGTTAAATACAGTATCAGTTCTAATTAAATCATTCATTGTTTTCTATCCAAGTCTATGGTATCCAAGAAACATCATGCATGCTAATGAATGTATTAGCATTAGTAATATTTTCTTTAGTTACTCCCTCTACATAACTACTTACGTTTCTAATACGTGTAAACTTTCCAACATCAAATAAAGGAATAGAACCTTTTAATAGTCTGTTATTGCTAAACATTCCTTGTATATTTACGATACGAGGATTAGCTACATCTTCACTTCCTATAGGATCAAATAGTGTACTTTGTATTATTCTAAGACCTCTCTAATAATCTATAGCACTTGATACACTAAATAATCTGCTTACATCCTATAATTCATGACAATACTTAAACATGTTGAAGTCAATCTATGGATTTTCTCCTGTTCCAGAATCAACATAATCATATTCAGAAAATAAAACATCCTAGAATAATCCAGATACATCTGTAAGAGCAGTGTTATTTATAAGTAAATCTGAATTTATGTCTACTCCTGTTTCTATAAATGTTCCTTTAAACATTCCAGCTATAGAAGTAAGTAAAGTATTGTTACGTAATAAGTCTGGAGGATATTTAATACCTCTACAGTTCTACTACCCATGATTTAAAGCATAACTATCAAAGTTTATAAATGCAGAAAATTGTAAATCTGCAAATACTGACTAGAATTTAGTATTATTTACATTAGCACTAAATAATTTACAAGGAAGTCTTCCTGTTAATCCAGCTATTTCAGAGCCAATTACTATTTGATTTATGCCTTCATCATTTTGAACTAAATATTTAGGATAATAAGTAAGACCTTTAAAAGCATCTTCCATTGTACAAGAACTACTACAATATCTAAAATAGTCAGCAGGGAACATATAGTTCTAATAGCCTACTTCTCTATCTCTGTTATCAAGCATTGTCTATGCTTGCATTTCATCGTATATAAATACGTTATCGTATAAGTCAGAATAATATAATGAATTTTCTAAATCTGGATTAATTGTCTTCCAATCACGTCCATCTATATACCATGGATCATTTCCATCAAAATTAGAAAAATCTAATTGGAATGGAACTCTTGTACCTTCATTAGCTATTACTCCGTCAGAATAATTAGTAGTAAATTCTACGTTAGAATCTT
>OCVV010918710.1_pt1 | contig 20266 bp, 30 predicted proteins | sample 1539721 | NCBI WGS metagenome assembly OCVV01 (sample SAMN02144230, study PRJEB22623) | gut metagenome | biome: sheep rumen | host: Ovis aries | place: New Zealand
TTTTAGCCGTCTTCGAGATGAAGGTGTGTGCTTGGTTTGGAGTTGTGTTCGCAGTGCTTTAAATTTAGCACGCTTCTGTTTTAGCTGTTTTCCGTTATAATAATCCGTATGCTTATCTGAGTTATATGCAACGGCTGTGAAGTTTAGACCACGGTCAATTCCGATAACATTGGTGGATTCGTCAATAACAGTGTCATCAATTTTATAGGTAATAGGTACGAATAAATAATGTTTAGTTTTCTTGCCTATCGTAACCTGTTTATATTTAGCTGTTCCAAAGTGATATTTGTTATCCTTGTTAAACAGGCTTTCAAGATATTCGTTGTATGGCTTGTTTATATATGCAACCTTAATTCTTTTATCAGAATTAAGCACGCTGATAGAAAAGTACTGTTTGTTTATAGAATAATCCCTATTATAAACCAAGTCGTATTCAGTGATTTTAAATTGAATAGCTCTATCAGGTTTTGATTTCTTTTTATGCTTGCAGTTTTTATCAAGTTTTTTCTTTTGTTTATCTTGCTTTGTTTTTGTTTTGTATTTAGCAAAGACGGTGCGAAAGACGCTCTGTGCCATCTGTGACATCAAACCGAAGTTGTCACGGATTTCATGGTAATAGACGCGCTGTGCCTCATCTTTCTTTTTTAGTTTGAATTTAAAGATATTTTCTGAGATGAAATTGCAGGCGTTACGATAGACTTCTGCCGTCTCATTGAGCAATGCGATTTGCTCAACCGTTGGTTTTATTTGAATTTTTAGAGTTTTAGTAACATCCATATCATTCTCCTCTGTTTATTATAGATATAAAGGTTGAAAAATTCAAGTTATCATGCTAATTGTTTATCCCACCAACTAAAGTGGGTGGGTTTCCTTTTGAGGGTTTATGAAATATTTGAAGATGAGGGCGATTCTGAATCAGATATAAACATATAAGGTTGTTGTGGAGGTTGTATATGAAGTGGCATAAATATGCAGACGAAAAACCAGAACCATTAGAGATCTGTTTAATAAAACATTATTATGATAGACAGAATTTTGGCGAGTCAGAACCAAGATATATGTTATGTGAATACTCAAATCTGGGTGAAGAATCTTCTGAACCGTGGACAGAGTTAAATGGTGAAGCAGAAACTTATGGAAGCAATTATTCTGAATATTGGATTTCGATTTCTGAAATAGAAGGAAAACCGTTTAAAGAGAATCATATTTGTTCTAAATGCGGACGTGATGCAAACAATATTTGTTACTATCAGAAAGATGATAAGCTATATTGTTCTGTCTGTGTCTACGATTTTTTGAAATCTCAAAAAGGTGCAGAAAACATGACAGTCGATGCTGCGTTGCGTGAATATGGATATAGAATAAAGTGGTACGGAGTTCACAATGATTGACACAGACATTGAAACAATCGACATTACAGACCTGAAACGGCAGTGCCAGAAATGCGGTAAAGAGGATTACTGGACAGATATGTGCATTGTTGGCGGCAGGCTTTTGTGTAATGATTGCGTCCAAGAATTGCAAGATTCCATGCAGGAAAACAAACTAAAAAGATATGGAGTCTATGGTGTCGTTACTCAAAGCAAGCCTTATCCGAAGTTAAGCAGAAAGTTTGTTGAAAAATATCACGACAAAACAAATCTCTTTCGAGGCATCTATGAAACAGTATATGATATTGTTCATGGATATTTCACAACGCCATTTAGTTGCGAAAAATCGCAAATGTTAGACAATCTAAAAGACTTTGAGTGCTATCTCAAACAGATAGTATTAGACAACAACAGATATTCAGAATCATTAAGTCCATCAGAATTATGCCATAAAAAGAATGCTGCGTGCGTCGATGTTGAAACGGCTATTGACATGGCATACAAAGTTGCAACGCTTGAAATCGAAGAACAAAGTGGAATTAACCTTAAAGAAATCATTGCTCCATTTTAAGTCAAATTTTTATTGACATACAATCTGTCACATGATATTGTGTGCTTTGTCTGCTGTGTTTTTGCAGACGCGAACAAACTGCGAACATGATAGCTAAAGTCTATCACAACAAACAAACAGGAGTGCAACTATGATCGACACAGAAGTTGTTGCTTTGAATAATCGTATGCTTGCGGATATTTTATTCCCAGCAACCATTAAAGTTCTTAACAAACTTGGTGATATTTTGACAAAGTTGAAAAATGACACTTTGTATGAAAGAACAACAGTGCGTAAAGAGATAACGAAGCGCGGCAAAGAAATAAACCACATAGAAACGCGACCGCTGACAAAAGAAGAAATTAACGCAGCGATAACAAGTCATCATTTGAATCAGGTTATTTCTTATATTAAATATGGATTGAGTCAACTTAATAAGGAATCCGTCTCATATAACGAAATATCTGAAATATTGGAATCATGCCGTACAGAGACTTTTTATTTTGAGCAATGCGAGAAAGATGGCGTGTGTGATGATTATGGTCTTCAAATAATAAACATAAAACATGCAATGAATTTCGTTTTGGAATATGGCTATCAGAACCCAGAAAAAATAAATAATATTTTTTATTTTCTGGCAAATAAAAGTTTACATCTTTTTGAACTTATGGGGGTGTAGTCATGCGTACAGAATATTGTTTGATTACGTTTTCTGACAACGATTTCTATGATGAGATGCATAGTCTTGGAAAAATAGTTATGGATAAATTTCAAAATAAAGAATTTGATCCATTGAATTTTTCAAATCTAATTTATGCTTTCCCGAATATTATTGCAGGATTAAATCTTTTGAAATTCCCAGCATTTGAATGTGAAGAACGATTTAAGAAGCTTAGACAATATATAATAGATCATTTTGTATGTTTTTGTCATAATGAAACAATATTTGATTTTATTGAGTCGAAAATGTTGATGCCAGAAAAAGACAAATCAGTTGTAGAGTTTGTGCGCAACGAAGGTGGTAATCAATATTGGATTCATGAATTACAGTATGTCAATTGCAATGCTGAGATATTGCTATTTCAGTTTTCATGGGATGATGCAGGTAATCCGAAATCATCTACGAGCGGATTCTGCATTATTTAGCAAGGTGGCGTCATGGACGAGTTGCATTATTATTGCCCTGTATCTCGACCGCTTGAGGCTTTTCAGAAAGAGACAGGTTATTATCGTGTCGAAATTAACGATGGCAGCAAGTGGCTTGTGATAACGGATAAGTGCTATGATTATAAATCAGCACTCAAAAAAGCAAGGCACAATCGCAACAAATATAATTTACAAACACGCGTGATTGCTATAAAAGAGACAACAGTAACAATGTTTCAGCAGGAAGTTGTTGAGACGTATGATAGACAGGAAAACAAAAATGAGCAAAACTAAAGAAGTGCCATGCACATTAACATGGCATGACGGCAACGAGATTCCGAATCCATCCACTGGCAGTTTTCTTATTCTAAACACATCAAGGAATATTGCCGAAGCGGAATTTAAGGATGGCGTGTGGATTCAATATCGTTGGAACGCAACATATAAGTACAAAGATATTATAGCTTGGTGTAGGTTTTCTGATATAAAAATACCAGAAGGAGAATAGTCATGCAGGCGACATTAGAAGTATTATCAGACAAATCCGTTCGATATATGAATTATGATTTAAATAGAATTTGCGAAACCGCAGATTCTATTTACTGGACTCTTGTGCCAAAAGAAGTATTAGCAATTTGGAATATTCCATATTTAGTTCGTTTGCATAATGGTGATACAGTGGTACAAGAACAAAATGTAATGCTTTGTAAAATGAGTAATTGTGTAGAATAAGGGGATCACCATGAATGTCACTGAAAAGCAAATTGAAAAAATAGTGGCGGCTAATTCATTAAATACAATGATTACTGCGTTACTGTCTATGATTGAAGAAGATATTTATAATGATATTGAAAATGAGTTATCTGAATTTGGATACATAAGATATTCCTTGAAAGATTTTTCTACTACATTAAGCAATTATTGTTATGACCTTAACCATGAACATGAATAATAATATAAGGAAATAGTTATGTCTGGCTACACCTTCATCAACCCAATATTTAAAACTAAAGTGCTGACGTATGAGCGTCTAGCATGGAAAACAGATGATGTTTGGTTTCGTGAGTATCATTTGTTTGCATCCGCTGCCGAGATAGAAGAAGACATGTCTCATTATAAGAATAGCTTAAACATTCGTAATGCCGAAGTCTATGATGTTGTAATAGATTTAACGAAGCCTATTACGATGCAGACTTTGCCTACGATGACGTGTAAAGGTTGTGGAGAAAAAATAGACGGCAAGAATAAAGATAAGCGACCAACGATTTGTGATAACGACTGGTATTGCGACTACGATTGTTATTGCAAGCATAATCCAGACAAAGTTAAAAGGCTGTTAGAAGAATGAAAGCAGAAAGAAATAAATATAAAATCTTTGTACCAAAGAATCCGAGATTGAACTTTGCCTTTGAGGAAGTGCATACCGTCTATTTTCGTGGCTATACAGATTTTTTAGATGGCGATGATTATATAGTCAACCGTAATACGCGAAAAGAAGGATACCTTGTTTCCTATGCTTTTGAATATTGGGGCTTAGGTTATGAAGAACCTGATTTCGGCGAGGGTGATATAGCCACATTCAGTTCTTTTAAATCTGCATTAGAGTGGATTAACCGTCATGGTGTGATAGATCATAGAGTTAATTTCATGTCTTACATATATCTTATTGAATCAGACAAGTATGTGTACACGGCTTATAACATACTGAAATCCACTAAGCGTTCAGAAAAGTTCTATAAAGATGAGGTAGCAGATAGGAATAACTTAGCTTTAGATGATGATGACTTATTTATATAAAACAATGGTATTTCGGTTGTTTCTTATCAAGGATAGTTGCAATGCAGTGGATAAAGATAAAAGATGAGTATGATGGCGAACAATATTGGAATAAACGCCCATATATTAAACATCCAATAGATGAGGAAGATCAAACAGAATATCCAAAGCGCATAGCCTGTTTGTGTAAATGGAATAAAGACTATTTAAAAGTTCATTATGGCGATGACGCCGATTTGCTTTATAACCAAATCGACAAGCTATGGTATGATTGCGATTTAGACGCATGGTTTGGCGATGAGGATAATTACTTATTCGACTTTGAATCTGATAACTTGGATGCGTACATCTTATTGGATGAACTGAATAACACATTAGACGGCAAGCCAGAACCATTATGGTGCTGGGAGTATGGAGACACGCTTGCTAAAACGTCTGTAAAAGCATTAGACAAATGGATCAAAGAAGGTTATAGTCATCCATGCGGAGTCGATGAGGATGCGTGGAAAACGATTTTAGAGACAATAAAACACGCATTTGAGGTTTCGATTGAAGACTTCAACAATGACGTGGCAATAACACCTGAGATGTCAGATGATGAAAAGCAACGAATTATTAAAGAACATAAAGCTGTGTTAGAATCACACAAGCAAATTCGCAAAGAAGCATTTGCATTGATGGCTGAATATTATTTGGATTTGTGGGATTAAGGAGAACAAACAATGTGTTGTGTTGATAAACTAATTACTGCTTTGCAGCATCCAGAAGAAATTGAACGCATTGAAGCCGAAGATAAACGAAAAGAATTACTAAGGAAAACAATCAAACCATCAAAAGATGATTTGATTAATAACATGTATATGAAATGCGATAATACATCACATACAATCTTTAAACATTTAGATTCCAAACCGTTTATGAGACAGCATTTTGAAGTTGATATTGATGGCGATGAACAATTAAGTCTTTGCGTTTCAAAATGCACTTTTGAAAAACAAAATAACAATGATGATTTAATTAAATCAATAAACACATTAAAATTACAACTTATTGCAACGCAGTATTCGTTGAATTGGTTTAATGATTTAGATTATAACAAAACATATAAAATATCATATATGGTATATTCATCTGATTGTGAAAAAAGATTTGAAATAAAAAATAGTTACAAATTAGAAAAAGCTGTAATCGACAGTCAATTTCAGGTAAATGAGACATTACCAATTATGGTTGTGTTTAAAGGTATTTCTGAAAAGTGAGGTTTTATGAAGCATCGTTATTCCTTATTTGATAAACATAACGAAAACTTGTATAGCTTAATTATTCAATACTTCTACTCATACAAGAAAGCTATTCAATATGCCGAGAAATATTGCAAAGAGGATGAGGATGACCAAACACTAGCACTATGCACAGACGGTCTAATAACACACATCATAGAATATGATGGTACGAATATAAGCATAAAAGAATTGCCAGAGAACGAACAATTTCCATTGGAGAGACAAACATGCCATTAACAACATACGAAGCAGTCATCGTTGTCTATAATGATAATATCTGCGATATTTATTTAACCAACGATGACTATGACAATTGCATTGAGGATTTTCTCGAAAACACAATGAATATGTGTCTGACAGCACAACTGCGTTATAATTCTTTTGCACTCATGCAGCGTTGCCGTGAACTCTTTGACAATGAAATAGGTGATAATCAAATATTCTATAAGCAGATAAGAGATTTATCATTGAAAGATGGCGAACATTGTGATTTGCTTTTTGATAGCAATACTTGTTTTATTTGTGATTTTAGGTTTAGCGAAGAAAGACATACACCTTTATTATGCTATTCTGAGTTTGTTGAAGCTGACACATACAATCGCATAATAGATGTTGCCGAGGAATATGCAATTACAGAGGATTATGATTTTGTGATTAAAGCATTTCCAAAAACATCTTATTCAATCAAAGATGATCGCGCTATCGTCTATTTGGACAAGTCTTTTATATCAGAAGAACACGCTCTTGAACTTGCCAACGAATATGCCAGAGAAAATCTGCATCACCAAGTTAGAGTAATTGAGCATAGGGATGGACGATCTATTTGCATAAATTCTTTCTTGTATCATTCTGACCAAGCCGTAAAATATTCCGATAAGATAGAATTATTAAGCCAGACGCACAAGACGATAAACAGCATAAAGGATTATTTGTTGGAGATTGAAGATTGCCCAGAATTGGCTTTTAACACTGGCAATGTGTCTTATAGCATTAGCGCTGGACGAAATGCAATTAAAGCTGAATGGTTGCTGTCAGAACCAGTTAAGAGCCTTTATGAGCGTATTCACATCGGTGATGAATTTCATTTGAAGTTGTATCAACCGCCGACAGAAAAGAATGATAATAAAGAATTTGTTGTGTTTGATGGGAAAATGGTATTAAAGAATACAGAATTGAAGTTTGATCCATATTACAACAATATGGATGTTGTGCTTTGCTTAACGTTTGAGAATTAACAATGCAAAGAGGAGGCGATAGCTCATTTACATAAATTAAAGAATGAGCGGATTCGAGAGAACCATCCTGATACATATAAAAAGTGTGAGCTGATTATATGTAAGACACTCAAAACAGAAGAACGAATCATTCTTGAAGATTAAAGGTGCAGATATATGTTGCACACATTGCATATGGTATGGAGTAATTATGAGCGGATATGTTTCAAACTTTCTTGACTATACTATTGATTATATAAACAGTTGGAAAATAAAAGGTAAGCAATTAACAGAGAATGATATTATTTCTGTTGAAGTAGGAAGTGACATGGTAACTTGGGAATGCTTCAAAGAATCTGTGAAAGATATCCTATGGGACACAGACAATAACGACAATCTAATCATTGGCGATATTCAAATGTATGGTAAGAACTTTATAATGTATCTTGATCACGATAGTGAATATTGTAGCTACTCATGGGGTGCTTTATTCTTACCAGATAATTTAGAACCAAATAAAGAAATTAAACATGTGAATGTTCGTCCAAAAGATTATATAGAAGAGGAAGATTAGTATGAAAGTAGCAGAACTAATTAAAAAGCTCAGCTCTATGGATTCAGACATGGAAGTGAATGTATCTATATGGCAAACACAGTACGACGATGACTTTCTTAATAAGTTCAGAGTAATAGATGCAGTTACTTCATGTAATAAAGATGCTGGATATTCAAGTGCTGTTGAAGGTGAATCATTAAACGACACTACAAAGTTTGTAGAAATTATTTGGGGCTAGATATGAAAGTAGCAGAAGTGATTGAGAAAGTAAGTATAAACGAATACTGGTCACTTTATGAGTTTGAGGAGGAATTTAATCTTGAAGTCATAGATACTTGTGTTAAACCTATTGATTATCATAGGTGGTATGAAGTGTCAACGAATGTATACAAATGTGAAGATGGGTTTGTTGGAGTGAGTGGAGTAGTGCAGCTATTTAGTGAGGAAATGGATTTTGAGGATTGTCTTTATAAATGTACTGCTGAAGAATATAAGCAGATATTAGCACCTAAATATGTTCCCTTATAGGATGAAGTAGCATTATGGAATGTAGAAAACTATCTCTAACAGAAGAAATAAACACTTTATCAGAATTAAAAAAGTACTTAAAAGATAAAATTGTTGCAGGCAAACGTAATCATTCCTACAACTTATACCTCGATGTAGATACTAATTGTTTAAATCAGGCAGTAGTGTTTTTGTCAGCACATTTTGTTGGTAAATGGACACTAAATAACAATCCAGAGTATAATAGTGAGGACGGTACAGATAACTATGAACCTACTGAAGAAACGATTAGAGATATAAACGATATTTTAGAATTGTTTGCTTCTCGATATGCCGTCAATATTCTCTATTCCATAGAGCAGAATAAAACTATGCTGTTTTATATTTCAGAAGAATATCTTGAAAAAGAAAGCAAATCTTATGTTATACAAGTCAAAGGTAAGTGTGATAAATGGCAGACATATAAAGCATTTGACTCGTATCTAACAGCTAAAGTAGTGGACACAAAAGAATCTATTAAGGCAGGATTTTTAGCTTGGTTATATGGTATTGTTCGTTGTGAGTCAAGGATAACAAGATATGAGAGAACTACCATCAGAGAAGACAGTAAGAAAACTAATAGAGAATCACGTGAGTGCTTTTATTAATTTCTCTATTGTGAACATGCAGTACACAAACTTTGATACCATTGAAGTTATATTCAGAGTACAAAACAAGAATAATAGGCTGTTTGCTGTGTATTTTAATCAAAAGGAAATAAATGAGATGTACTAAAAAATTTTGACAAATTACATCATTCTTGGTATTTATGAGTAAGAGAGTGATGGTTGACGTTCTCTGTGAGAAACACAATCATCGTTTGAAACTAACTAATCAGTAATAATGCTGATTAAACTAGGGAGAGATTACTATGAAGAAAAGAGAGGAACTGTCTAAAGTCGTATCTGAATGGAATGAAACACATCCAAACAGAAAAGATCAACCTACATTATATTTTGTAATGAATAAATTATTGCAAAATATTGTTGATACTTTGGAGTTTGATGTATTTGAAGAAAACAATAAAGTACTTAAATTTAAGTGCATTAATTTCCCCATAATAGGCGAACTAGAATTAAAGAAGAAAAACGACAATCTATTTTTGCTCCTTGATTTAAACCCTTATTCCTTGGTTATAGATGGAGAAGAAAGAAGTAAAGAATATACAATCACAGCATTCAAAGATGATTATAGACAGCGTGTAGCAGAGTTTATATTCTTGCATTATGCTGAATTAAAAACTCTACTGGATCATTTGTATGCTTCATACTCAAAACTTACAATAGATTCTTTATACGCAAAAGAAATAGATACACAATTTGTATTGCATTTTAACTATTCATATAACAAGTATGAATGTTTTTTGAATAACATTCATTCATGTTTTAATAAAATTATTGGAACAGAGTTTTTTAGTAATCCAATATATGGCTTAACAGATAATTTTAGATGCGTGTTAAGAGTATTGTATAAATATGGAAGTATATCTGAAACTTCTGATGGTGTGTCAAATAGCAATATAACAGTACGTGTAGATGCTGTTCCTGTTGCTGGAAAGCTAGAAAACAGAAATTGCTTTGATGCTGTTTATTCTTTTGTGAAAGAAAGATTAAAAGAACAATATAAAGAATATACACTAAAGGATTTAGAAAATGGAAGAGCAAATATCTTTGGAGAAGATATTCAGTGTTATTCATTTCCAGACACACTTATTCTTAATGAAACGACATTTGAAAATATATTTCCAGACAGGCTTTTCCCTGAATGGAGCTTAATGTGGGGTATGTGTTCTATATATATTACTGAAGACATATCAGATGGTCATGTATTGTTTATTAGATCCTCTGATAATATGAAAAATGCAATCTGCATTGATAAAGAAAATAATAGGTATTATGTCAATGAAACAAGTAAAGTAATTCTCGCTTTTAATGTTTCTACTAAAAGTAAAGATGAATTAGTTACTATTACAGATAGAATTAGCACTGGATCTATTCTATACAACTCAAAGAACTACTCTTGGTTATCTTCTGCAAAAGTTGATGTTGAAACAACAGTGATATTTTTGGATGGAAGTTCAGAAGTATTATTTAAGACTGAAGATCCATTCTATCAGCTTGTTCCATCTGTAACGTATCTTTATGACCATGCAAATAAGTTGGAAAAGAGTCTGGAAGAAAAGTTGAAAAATATAAAGAGTAATCCTTGTCTTATTATGACAACTATGAATAACCCAGAGCATGGTAAGGAAATTGGTAAATATATTGGTGTTTCCGACACATTCTTTGATAAAGATGATGATAAGAATTATCTCACATCAACAATAATTAAAGATAATATTAAATCTTCATTTTTACAACATATAAATGTTATGAAGAATAAGCATAGAGATTGTCTATTAAAAAATCCAAATAAAACTCTTTATGATATTTCACCAGATACCTTATTTTGTGTATATGGTTCCATTTATAATGATATAAAAAAGGACATTCAGATAAAAAGAAAAGAATTAAATTTGGAAATAGAAGATCACATTAGACTAACAATGTATTTTGGAAAACAGGATAAACTTAATCATAGAAATACATTACTTATGAGTACGTTATTGAACGTTTACTTCTTAATGAAAGATAGAGTCGTAGATGAAATCATTATTTCGGATAGTCAACAAAAATATCAGATGGATACAAAATTGCTAGAATCTGTTACTGAAAGTATGAGAAAATTTGGAGCAGAAGACAATTTTGAGTTTTCTTATGATGTAGAAGTTTTGTGATTAGTCCAAGAGATACAGTAGGTATATTCTTTAAAAAATATACCTACTATATTCAGTTTTTGCTGTATAAAAGGAGACATAAGAGATGTCAGATAATAAGGTAACATATAGCCCTATGTATGGCTGTACTATATTTGATGCTGAGTATGAAGAAGATGACAGAAAAGTAATTGATTATGAAATGCTGTCATCACTAAGCAAATCATTAAAAATTAAACAACTAAAACTTCTACATAAACATATCATAGATATCTCTGATGAACTATATAGGTTTTCAGATGATCTTAAAATGAGTGATAAAGAAGAGTGTAATTGCAAGGTTTCTATCATGGAAGCTCTTAAAGAACTTAATAATGTAACTGAATATCTTACGAAACAGACTCTTTCAGGAGAATGAGTGATGGCTTCTGTTATTACAGATAAATATGAATTATATCATGGTGACTGTTTAGAGGTAATGCAGTCACTACCAGACAACAGTATTGATATGGTTCTTTGTGATTTGCCTTATCAAATGACAGGTTGTAAATGGGATGTTTTAATTCCTTTTGATCGTTTATGGGAAAACTATAAACGTGTTTGCAAAAAAGATGCGGCTATAGTTTTGTTTGGTTCTATGCCATTTTCTGCTATGTTAGTTTCAAGTAATTTGAAAGCATATAAACATGATTGGATATGGCAGAAAAACCGTGGCAGTAACTTCGCTTGTGTGAAATACCAACCAATGCGTGAACATGAATCTGTTTTTGTGTTTTCTTATGGCAAGCCAGAATATAATCCAATTATGGAGGAAAGAAGCAAAGCAGGATTGGAAAGAACAAATTATAAACTACAATATAACACAAAAACACATATTTATGGCGATGGATTTAAGAAACAAATGTTTGTAGATTTACCGAAAAAGCGTTATCCATCATCTATTCAGAAATTTAATACAGAGGTTGGTTTGCATCCGACACAAAAACCTGTTGCCTTATGTGAGTATCTGATAAAAACATATAGCAATGAAAATGAAGTTGTGCTAGACAACTGTATGGGTTCTGGTAGTACAGGTGTTGCTTGCTTAAACACTAATCGTAAATTTATCGGCATCGAATTAGACGACAATTATTTTAACGTTGCGAAGCAACGCATCGAAACACACGTTCCGCAAAAGAATCTTTTTTAAGGTCATCTATAAAATGATTACAGATCTATCATCTTACATAACAGACGGCGAAATAAACATTGATAGACAAAGTTGGGAACAACTGAAAAGCACTTATAGCTGTGATGATATAACTGCATCTTTAAAGCAGTTGATATTATCAGGCGACATCAATCTACCATTAAAAAAGATTACAGAACAAGAAGCAAAAAGTAGTTTTTTAGAACTTGTATCATATAAATGTAAGGAAATAAAACAAGGAACTTTAGTTACAAGATATCCATATTCATTTGATTATGTTGGCGATGGTTCTTTTATAGATGAAACAAATATTGGCAGTTTAGCATCGGATTATTTTCAACAAGAGAGCAGATTCCTTTGTGACTGCATAAACAGTCCATCTCCATATAGAACATGGAATAGTGACAAATTCCTGAATAGTCTTTTGAAGTCTTTATGGACGTTAAAAGTAAAAGAATTAAATTCACATATTTTTAGAACATGCTTATCATTAAGAAAATATATAGCTTCTCAGTTTAAGCCATCAGTTGCAAAATCTATTTATGAAAAATTCAATTCAGTTGATGTATTGGATTTTAGTGCTGGATGGGGGGATAGGCTTTGCGGCTTTTATGCTTGCCAGAACACGAGTTCTTATATAGGGATTGATCCAAACACCAGAGTGTTTGAAAAATATTCTTTGCAGTCAAACTTTTATAGCACACTCACAAAAGCAAAAGAAACAAGTTTTATAAATCTGCCAGCAGAAGAAGTTGAGTTAGAAGAAAACATTGTAGATACAGTATTTACGTCGCCGCCTTATTTTAACATCGAACGCTATTCGAGCGAAGAAACACAATCTTACAAAAGATATAGAAAGCTGGATGATTGGTTAAATAAATTTCTTTACAAATCAATAGATTTGTCTGTTAAATGTTTGAAGCCTAAAGGTTATTTGATTATCAATATATCGGATGTATATTCAAACCATCAAATAAACAATATATGCGATCCAATGAATATGTATATAAAAGAAAAAGGATTGAAATATTGCGGACTGCTAGGTATGAGAATGGCGAAGCGTCCTAACAGCTTTGCAAACAAAGAAGGTATTTTTGTTGAGCCGATTTGGATATGGCAAAAGGAATAAGGAGATTAAACAATGGGACTTGACGTACATTTCTATAACAGAAAAAAAATAAAACCAGAACATAAAGTGGATGGCGTCGATGTGTTAAAAGAAGTGTCAGAACTTTCATCTGACAAAGAATTGTTGCAAGCATTAAAGCGCCTAAAAGAATATACCCTGTTGTCAGAAGAACGACTTAACGAATGCTTAACAAAAGCTATAAATCATTTTGTAGAACGAGAATCCGATTACTATGATGACAGTAATTGTGAGGTCGCATATTTCCGTAAGTTCTGGTGGGTATTACATTTCTTTGGATATGCTGATTCTGATTATGCCAATGATAAAGCAGTTACAAAAGAGCAATTAGAAGAAGCAAAAAATCTTGCTGAGAAAACAATTAAGATGGTGATAAAACATTTCACAGATAAAGGATTTGAAATTGAACATTCACCACTTGAATATACAGGCAAAACTTCTAGGTGGGGTGGAAAACAACCAGAATATCTAACTTTCAAAAATGGTATTCTGTCAGGCGAGTTAGAAGATGAAGCAAACGAAATATGTTCTGATATTTTCGACAGCGAAGACGCTTATTTATTCTGCAAAGTATGTGAGATGTATTGCCAGTTCTCAAATATTTTAAATGAGACTGACTGGAGCAACGAACAGATTGTTCTTAATGCTGACTGGTGATTGTTATGATTAGTATGATTTCGTTCAATATATCAACAGATAAAAATGATAAAGATTCTTTGTATTTGCCAGATATTATCGGTATGCAGTTAGGCTATAAAGAATCTAAAACAAACGTTCAACAATTCCTTGAGCGCCAAGAAGCTAAGACTAAAACAATAACAGACAATATCCCAGAAATGATAAAAACAATAAATAAATTATTTGGAGATAAACAATGAGCGGCGGCCACTTCGATTACCAAGATTCTCGCATTTATGACTTTGCAGAAATAATTAAACATGATATTAAATATAACGATGTCACTTGGGAACAGGCAAACGAAAACACAGAATTAAAAGGTTATTCAGAAGACTACGGTTTTCAGCATTCAAAAGAAACAATTAAATATCTAAAAAAAATCGTAAAGCTATCTAAGAAATTAGCAGGTGCTTTGCACGCGTATGATTGGTATGTGTCAGGTGATACATGCGAGGAAACATTTTTAGAGAAATGCAGGGAGTTAAAATTATGATCAGAAAATATAAACGAGAAGCATGGATGGATGACAGACAATCTGACACACTCGATGTCGCATCTGTCGAAGCTGTTGTCAAAGAAATTAAAAGCAAGCATGGCGACATGTTTGATACAGTCTCTACACATGGTAATGAAGTCATAATGTACCTTGATAATGCAGATGCAGAATTGCATGTCAAAACGTCTGGCACATATTGCGAATCTTATTTGGTCGTTAATCTGCGTAATATGCACGTTGAAACAAAACGTGATGTGCAGCGTTTTGTCGATGACACTATTCGTTCTGTTGAGGATATTGTCGAATAGCAAAATTGGGTTTCTATCTATGTAATAATGGCGCGTCTTTCATTGTAATAATGGCGCGTCTTTCATTGTAATAATGGCGCGTCTTTCATTGTAATAATGGCGCGTCTTTCCTATATAACTTTTCAATTTTGAGGCGCGTTATGATTAGAAGATTTAAAAACAGAAAATTTGAAAAAAGATCTTTAAGAAGAAAATTTGAAAGCAAAACAGCAGAGAGTTTATATGATTCTTCTATGTTAGAAGAAATTTTAGATTCTATTATTTCCTTGTCAAAGGAAATTGTTGAAAAATATGGAGAAAAAGTTGCTGATTATATAGGATTTCAACACGGATTTGGAATCGAAGGTTCTGGTTTTACCACGGCAGAACCACTATTTAGATGGAATATTAGCTGTTTAGAACTTTCTAAATTTAATTCTTTAAATGATATAGACCTCTCAAGTGTGGAAAAAGGTTGGAGCAATGCTATTGAAGATCATATAGAATTTATGAAAGATTATTCTGAAGATGATGAAGAAGATTTAGAAAATTTAGTTCTGACGATGTGGTTACGTTTTCAAGATATGGTACATCCTCTCAATGAGATGACCTTAGAGTATGCGTTTCCAGTAGAGTTTTATTCTTTTGATGATTATTATTGTTTAGAACCAGAATTAATGGATGGTGATGAGGATATTTTAACTACATCTCTTGAAGAATCTGAATTAAATGATATTGCAGAAGGTGTTAAAGATTATCTGGATTCAAAAATGGAATCCAGATTTAGAAGAATAAAAAATATTAGAAATAGATGATTTTAGAAAAAGAGCATGGAAATAAAACATGCTCTTTTTTTTTGTCATAAATCACAGATGACACGATCAATATATTTTTCATCATAAAGTTTGAAATCACCACACACAAAAGCATCATCTAAATTTAGTGGCGCTTCGATCATAATGACATTATCAAATTCTGTGTGCCTGACTGTTTTCTTTGCACCACGATAATAAACAGAACGCGCTGTGTCAGTAAACAAACATAATCCGAATAACAATCCATCTTTTTCAACAAGACAGTCAATGCCGTGCTTATAATCCAATTCAAGATTATACATTGCATAAACGTCACGGCATTCATTCCATACATAAAGATTGAACATTAAATCACGAACTAACGATGGATATGTTCGATGCAGACGAGCCGTAAGACCACTGCACAAACTATCTTTGTTGCCATAGCTAATCGAATTGTCATACATTATATTCCTGATATTCTTGTCGATATATTCACAACAGAACTCAGCTTGCTTCGGGATGATTTTGTTATCCGTAACAATTTCATAGAAGCATTTTGCAAATGATGGCAGACGAGCAAAATCTTCAATAAACATGTCATGCACATCAAAGAAAACAAGACTGTCAGCTTTCAATGAGTCTATTGCGCTGCCATATTCAATGCCAAAGCTAGGCGTCATATTCGCATATTTTTCTATTTCTAATTGCATTACTGACTGCATCACTGTTTGTTTATTCAAAGCATCATAGATTTTTCAAATAAGCTATCTATTATAGCTTACGTTGCAATAATAATTGTATCATCATTATAAACTTTTTGGCTCTGTTTAACGATCGTGGATATGGCGGAAAAATTGGCGTGTTAATGCATTCGTATATCGGACGCTAGTTACCAACTATACAAACTACGCTTTATCGCACGTCTACCACGCTCAAGATAATGAGATAAAAAAACATGTCTATTAAATCTGCAAAGTGACTCATTTATCGTTGCTTTCAGCTCATCCTTTAAATAACCATCTTTCCAGTTTTCCATAGATCCGAACATCTTTTCTGCTCGAAAACTTCTTCCGTTAAAAATAATGAATAGAAAATATCTCAAATTCGGAGATAGTCTTCTTGGTTCTCTCTTATCACCAACAGGAACAGAATCAATCTCTCTTCTAAAAACCAAAGAACCGTCAGGAAGTGTTGCATAATGTTTACCAATTGCTCCATTCCTCGCATTTTCAATATTATCTTTTAAGTTTTTGTTTCTTGATTTGGCTTTATTCACATCACCGACCCATAAACCATAATTAATATTGTTCATGATGATTTCGTTAATCTTTAAACGAACATCTTTTTTAATATAAAATCTATATATCTTACCATTATATTTAACTGGCATGGAACACACCCCTAATCAGAAAAAAGTTTCTGTGTATTTATCGTACAAATCAAACAGTTCATTTATCTCAATATCTTTATCACCAAACACTTTTTTCATTATACTGACTCTTTTATCATATCTTTCTTTTGTTTCTTCGACTCCATTATGTCTCATAAGTTCTAATTGTTCTTTTGAGGGAGTAACCATTTCATCGAATGTCGGAATATGACCAGCTTGAGAGACAAACTCATTATATATTTTAGATTCATTGAGTGATTGATAGCTTACCATCTCGCCATCAGAATACTTAAACCGATAAACTTCATCATTATCGCCAAAAGAAACAACAGCCATTAAAGCGACTGATTTGTTTTCTCTGACAGCCTGACCAACAACAGGATCAATAGCTAAAGAAAGTCTATCTGCACATGAGACAGCATCAGACAGCACATCTTTGAATAAACATGTTGTATTTAACAGTTCTTCACCGTCCACATAAACGAAGCAGGTCAGTGCGCCGTTAGATGATTTAATAGATGTAAATAACTGTTCAATAAAATCTTCAAAAACCATAACTCACCTCGCATGACAGGCAGGATAACCCATGCATGGAGATTTTAGCAGAGTATGAATGCCAGTCAAGGGAAAAGTAGGCGGGTGTAACGCCTACTATGGGTTAGATAGATTCTGGATTAATGTTCTCATTGTTGTTCTAAATTCTCATTAACATACCTTAAAATACCCGTTGTCAATAGCTTTTGAATGGCTGTAATAAAGGTTTCAATCATTGAGAAATCAATCTTTCCGTCTAACTTAACTGGAAGACGCAGTATACAATTTTTTGCTATCTTCCAGTGTCTCGAATACCCCAATGATGGAATCTGTTTTTTCCAAACAGAGGTAATATATAAGAGAGATTTAATACTGCTTGTGCAAATTGGAGTAGGTAATAAGACTTTAACATTGTCAATAACCGAAAAACTCTTATTTGCTATATTAAACATTCTTGTATGGTCGCCGAAAGTAATATATATAGGATGTTGTTCATTACAGATAAATTCTGGATTACTAGTATATCCTATAATTCCATTATTTGATGATTCAGAAGAATACACAGGATAATCACCATAATCAGTTGTATCTGTTTTTGAAAGCATCTTTTGAATTCTTTGAACCTCAAACAACTCAGACACTTTAAATTCTCCCCACCTAACACTATTCAATTCTGCATTAAGTGGACATTTTAACAGGCAATTATCCACATTAGTTTGATTTTTCAAAATAGTGCTAATTTCCCATACAAGGTAATCAGAGACATTCTTTTTGAAATCTTCAAAAGTAGGATTTATATCAATAGGGGCACTCTGATTCCAATCAGCACCATTATTAGGATTTATAGTTCCTTCATAGTATTCTTTTTCAGAAAATATACTTAATTTACTCTTTCCATAGCGAACTAAATTTACAACCTCATTATATCGTTCTTTAGCCATATCTGTATCTTTAAGATTTACACTAGCCTTTTTTCTAGCTGTTCGCGTATAACCATCATTAGAAAAATCAATAAACTTAACTACATCATCCTTTTGATGAGCTTCACCAATTTTAAATACATAGACATTAGTTTGTACACTCGATTTTCCTACAAACAAATCTGTAGGCATCTTTATGCTTGCTAACAACGTGGAATGTTTTAATATATTTCTATTATATTCAACAGCTTTTCCACTCCCTGTACTATTCTGTACGATGATTGCAGCATAGCCCTTATTCATCATTGAAAGTGCTTTTTCCACAAAGATCATTCCGTTTCCACTGGCTGAATAGGGCGGATTTAGAATAAAAGCATCTGCTGGAAATTTTTCTTGAGAGCGAACAAAACCGTAATTGCCTTCAAAATCTGTCAGTGAATCTTTGTTCAGAATGTTACTCGAACCATCTCCCATTAAAATCATATTCAGAATAGCGAGCATATAAATTTGAGGAAGTATCTCTATACCTAATAATTGCTCAGCCTTAATATGTGCTAATTTTTGTTTTAGTTTTTCAGGACTTTTGAGCTTTGCTTTCGCATCATCAATCATAATATTCATTGCCGCAACTAAAAGTCCTGCTGATCCAGTGGCAAAGTCCCAGACGTATGTATCCATATTTACCCGAGCTAATTTTGCCAAAAAACTAGCGACATAACTTGGTGTCAATACAACATCATTTAGTCTATCCTGCGTAAAGCCAAGCCAGTTATACATTTCATTAAATAGCTTTCCAGTAAAATCGGTTGTTAGACCTATCCTATAATAAATACCAAGGTCATCCACGATTTTTGAGAATACTCTTTTGAGTTGACTTTCTCCATTCTCACTTTTGTTGATGTTGTCTGTAGTAAGTGTATTCTGCAATGTTCGTATAATTAAATCCATCTTTTCTTTAGGCAGCTTCTTTTCAGATAAAAATGCCTTAATCTTTCGCAAGAGAATATCTCCGTCTCTATTGCCTTCTTCCTGTGAGGATTTAAGATCAGATTTTTCTAAAACTGAGACTTTTCCAGGTATGCCTAATGTGGCTATAATTGACGCTGCTACGAGATAGACACGATCATTTTCACCAAGACCTCTTTCATTTTTGTATATATCATTATTTAATTTGACAAGGCTTGCACTGATTTCCTGCTCTCGCTTTTCTTTGATTCGTTCTGTTTCTTCCTGAGATAGATGTAAAGATTTTACTTTCAGAATGAATTCATCAAAGTTATCTTTTTTGAGAAAAGACAAATCTGAATAATCATCTACTTTTTGCCCGACACCAAAGTTGCTTTTGGATACATAGTAAACACCAATCCTGTGATTAAGTATTCCTCTTTCATCTTTCCATCCAGTCATGCCTATGGAAATAATGTCCGTATAATCTGTATATTGCAAAATAGCATTAGCATAATGTACTGCCCTATTCACGGCATATTCATTGATACTTTTAAAGTCAATTTCATTTTTAACTGTCTTATTTGAGATCTGCCCAAAATCATTTAATTTTTCAAGACATTCTTTGTATCCTTTAAACTCAATTAGAATTGGATACCACTGTAAGTTTTTGTCCTGAAGCAAAAG
>OCVV011331394.1_pt1 | contig 20256 bp, 21 predicted proteins | sample 1539721 | NCBI WGS metagenome assembly OCVV01 (sample SAMN02144230, study PRJEB22623) | gut metagenome | biome: sheep rumen | host: Ovis aries | place: New Zealand
AACACCAGCCACATGAGCGCATTCGCCCTCATGGTAAAGTCTGTTTCCAAGTTTCCTGTCATAGTTAGAAATAAAGAAAGCAGCCTTTATGTCTCCAGCTTCCGGATTCTTCTTTGTAAAAAACTTTCTGTACAAGGCATCCGCCGTAACTCTAATTCCGCACCCAGTTGCAAGAAGAAGAGCAAGACAAACAGAGCCCGAACAGTCAGCCTCCAAAAGATTTTCCTTACCGCTCACGTAATGCAGAAACTGCATCCGCCCAAGGTAATACTGGTAACGCTGAGCCTCTGTCAAATCTTCCGTCAGCTCTTTTTCAGCTTCCAGCATCAGCCTTATTTTCAAATCACGAATCTTTTCGTTCATCACATCCCCTTAATAATCAGCGTTATCAAAGTAAGTCCTACATTAAAGCAGCTGATAACACAGGCAATAACCGCCATAGTTTTTCCAGCTTTTCCACTGTCCGCCTTAATATGTTCTTCTAAACGGCGGGCTGTCGCACATACCTGAGGATTGAACTGACACGCTGTACTTCTGTTGTCTAAACAGTCCATCCGTTTTTCCATTGCTTTCTTAAACTCCTTCATCTCTGAACGGAATCCAGAAAGCTCCACGTTTAAATCATTAATTGATTTCACTAAAACACCAATTTCCTCGATATGCATCCTCCCGAATCCTAAACTCGCGTTACCCAGATTTCGCTAGAAAAGGCTTCTTCTTTTTTATATCTAAAAGTAAGCTCATCAATTCTCACTTTCTTAAAACTTGATTGAGCGTTGAGCCTGATATCCATAAAGGCCCCAACACGAGCATGAATCAAAGGAAGATAAGTTGTCAGGTAGTAAGCACCTTTGCAGTTAATACATTCCTGCAGTAAGTCTTTGGCACGTCGCTGACAGAAGGGTTCATCTTCAAATAAATCATCAGATAAAAACTTTGAAGTCACGTTTTTTACTATCTGACCTTTAGCCGCAATCTCATTGTCATCTTTTACAAAGATGCTGTAGTTAGTTTCAGAGATGATTGCACGACCAGTGATGGAAGCTTTGCGAAGGCCGATTAATTTTCCATCACGGTTTAATTGAATTATTGCCCGATCTTTATAAGTTGAAGTATCGTACTGTACAATAACAGGCTTATCCTCGCCGGTAACTTCAATTGCGTCTAAGAAGTCCTGCTCAGTATCCAGCTGGTCCGCATACACAACATTACGAGTTTTTCCTTCATCATTCTTTGCGGTATAAATTGCCTGGTAATCATTGTCAGAAACAATCTTCCTTGAATCATCCGTGAACGGATAATAAGGCTGCATATCCTCGTCGTACCATACCGGCGCATCAGAGTAAGACCAGAGTTCCTGTCTTTCAGTCTGCACATAGCGTGTATACTTCAAGCGAACATTATTCGCATACTTATCATTGTTATTAAAAAATCTGTAATGAGTGATTTCCTTTTCATCCAGAGTAAAGCAGCTTTCCTCGCTGTATTCATTTTCCCTGTCATAAGGAGATTCAATAAAAGAGAGAGTCAGATCCTTACCGCATTCCACAACCGCGTCGTAAGCTTTTGCCAGTGCACAGAGTTCTTTCCAGGCAGACCCAACAACAATCACATAAGGAATATCAAAAGGAAGAGAGCCGCAGTTTATTTCATTCGCATTAAGCCCGCCGCGTTTTGCGATGATATGAACAAGTGAGTTTTCAGGATTCGTTCTGTCACATACAACAGAGTGAACTACAGTCTGAGCATCAGTCCAGTTACGCTGCAGCTTGGTGTCATCCAGCTTAGAACTCAAATCAACTAAGCGTACCTTGGTAGTCTTATCAAGAAAGCCTGTCTCCTGTGATTGGAATCCGTTATCATCTACAAAAAGATGAAAGCGAAAAAAGGTATTTTCACGCTCGCCAAAACAGTACCATATCTGGATGCCAAGACCTGGAGCATATTCAGCATTCTGTTCTATATCATAGATACCTTTCAAAAGAAGCTCGCCGCAGTTCATAATGCCACCGGCCTCAGTGTTGTAACTGGTGATTACGCATTCCAGAATATCTGAATCCGGAAGGTAAACATCGCCGCCAGCAAGTTCAAGAACTACACGAACAAAAGGACGTGCGTCAGTATTGCGGATTTTATTTTCAACTTCTGGCGGTAACTCGTAAAATCTCATAGCACCACCTGTGTATTCTGTTCAGAGTTTCTTATATTAAAAACAATATGACTTTCAACCACAAACTTCTGATAGCATAAAACTGTATCAGCGCAGTTTATGTCAGTAAGACTTCCGCTTGGTCTCAAGTCATAAAGGTTCAGGCTCACGCCGTCCTTCAAATCAATTTGAATTGAAAGCTTTTCTATCTTGTCGAGGGAAGGATAGAACTTTTCTGTCAGAGGAAAATAGAGAGTAATTTCAAACTTTGTTTTTTCTGTGAAGCTTCCTCTAAGTTCAAAGCGGTAAACAAGAGGCAGAGTTTCTAAGTCAGCAATAACAGAGTGTCCGTTATAATAGTAAGTGCGGCAGCTTGGCCATTTCAAATCCGGCACATAAAGCGGCCAGTTTTCTGTGAATGAATCCTCACTGTCTTTTACATCAAGACGGAAGTAAAAAGGATTCCCATTTTCAGCTCTAAGTTCGAATGCCTTTGGAAGAACATTTTTATAAATGAGTTTTTTACAAACTCTGTCTGCATATAAATCAAAAGTTTCATTGTTGTTAAAAAGCAAAAGGAACAAAGCTAAAACACACTGGTATTCAAGGCGTGTTACAAAACAGCCTTCAATCGTTTTTCCAGTAACAACGTTTATCTCTCTGTTCCTTTCACCAATAACGCCAGGCAGAGCGTAGCCTTTAGACGCAGTGCGTACAGTTTCCTCGCTGTAAGGTAGTGGATAATAGTAACCGTCTTTTGCCACAGTCAGTGTGCAGCTCTTTCCCTGAATCATCATAGGGAAATTGTAAAACGGGATTTATTAAAGCAATTGGGCGTTTTTTCTACAAATGTGTCTTAAAACTGTATGGTTTCGGAAAGATTGTGGACAAGATTGGAATGTTTTTCCAATTTAGTCGGAAATATCTTGGCTAAACAAATTCTGTTTTAGTTTTATCATATCCGGTAATTCACTTTCAGGAAATTCATGCCATTTCATTAAGTCTACAGATTTATCTGTTGGTATAGGTCCACCGGTTTTGTAATTATATCTATAAACGCGTTTATCATTTTCAACCCAAACAAAATCATTTTCATCAAGATAATAATGTATGTTTAATTTTTCAGAAGAATTGTCTGTTTCTTTTTTTGATTCCTGTTAATCTTTTTTCATAACAGGACTAAAAGGAATACTTTTATTTTCAATATTTATTAATTTATTATCATGGTCAATGTATTTAACATTATGAAAATACGGACAGCAAGTTTTATAATTTAATTCTGAATAATCAACTTCACCAATAGTTTCTACACATCGCTTAAATTTCTTTTTGTATTTATCGAGATTCTTTTGAAGTTCACAAAGCATTTTTACAAATATCTTAATGAACTTTTCTTTAGGCATTTCAATATCAACAGGTTCTTCTACCTGTGTTTTCAGATTGTAATTCTGTATCTTGAATCTGATTTTATCGCCGTTATCCCAGAATAAGAATTTATAATAATCACAATTACTTAATATACAGTAGGCATATTTTTTTTCTTTTAATTCATAAAGCATGTTTGAAAACATTTCATAATAGCAGTCACAAAAATCTATATGCATTTTTACTGAGTCATTGATTTTAAGTGTCGCAATATAGCCAAAGCAATTTCTTTTTTCAATTTGCTTATCACAATCATACATTATATCTAAATTATCATTGATATCGGTGAAATGCTCATCAGCTTTATCTTTTAATATTATTTCATAAGAAAAATCTTTCTGTTTAGGCTCAGAGTTTGGATAAGGTATAATGTCATCTGGAAGAAAATATCTGTTTAATTCAAGGTTGTATATCCAAGGACTATAATGATGCATCTCATTAGGTGAAAGAATCATTGGAAACATCGGTGAGTAATATTTGTCAGTTTTCGTACCGCAGAATACTTTAGTTTCTATCCATTTTCGTTTATGTTTAATTATGTTTTCTATTGAATTGTTAGGCCCAACAGTTACAAATGCAATTTCCCAACCTGGAGTGTTTGTTGTCTTATAAAAAACATAGTCAAAATGATAAGGGAAATCCGGCTTGTCGTAATCAGCTCTACTTGTTAAAAGTGAAATACCAGTTTCACGCCACCATTTGCAGCTTACTTCTCCGGAAGTCATACCACCTTTTGCAAAGTCCTCTACATAAGCTTTATCAGCCATATTAATACTTATCTTTAATCTGTCAGAACAATATCTGAATAATGAGAAAGCAAGGTCTCCTTCTTTTTCAGGAATCTCTTTATCTCCAAAGTGTTCTTTCATTTCACGCCATAATAATGGATCACCGCGTAATCCCCAGTTTTCAGGCTCAGGCTCAAATAATTCTGAATATTTCATAAGAACACCTCCGACTTTTTGTGATTAATATTTCTTTGGAAATTTTTCTTTTCCAAGTTGCCATAAATATTTATCGATTTGTTTTAGATTAAAATCATCTAACCCGTATACTTTACGAAAATCTAATAAGATTTCTTTATATCTTTTATAATCTTTTAGTTCTTCATTTTTAAAAAAAATTGTTTGCTCTGCATTTCTGAAATATTGCAACAATTTTTCTACATAACTATCAAAAATCGGATATTCAGTTGGCTTGTGTCTGCTGCAATACTTAGTTGCAAAAGAGTAGAAATTTATATATTTTTCATCTGATGTATCAGTCTGTTCCAATACTTTTACATTAGCAATATCATTAACAAGAGTGATATCATTTTGTTCTAAGCGGGCATCAATATTCAAATCAATGATATTTTTTGCAACTGGAAAAACCTTAAATATATTTGTTGAATAAAAATCATTTAATGCAGAAACTTTTATTATAACTTGCTTAATATCTGTGTTCCCAGGATATGTTTTTAAAAACAAATCATCCAAAGCTTCTTCCTGAATAACATAACTTCCAAGATTATTCCATCTATCAAGATATTTTTTTACTTCATTAGGAGTTGGTGAAATAATATCATCTCGTTTTTTTGTTTTCTTAATGTGGGTATTTTTTTTGTTATCTGTTTTGTTTTCTGAATTTAATTCTTTTGTAAATATTACATCATTAAAATTTTTAGAAGGTGTTGGTCTTGCATACCAATTTGAACTTTGTAATATATATGCAGGTGGATGATCTTTTGGACCGGTTGAATGCCACCATACATAATATTTTTTTGAAGATGGTGGTAAGTTATCCTGTATAATATTTTCAATTTCTGTTAATGATAATTTAATCTCATCTTGATTTTTTGAATTTAGAAAATCTACAAGTTTACAAAAAGAATTATTTTCCATATTTAATACCTTATGTATTAAGATTTTATTATTTGTTTTATAGCTTCTTCTCTAGGATAAAAAACATTATCAGCTAAGAGTTTTGCATAAGTTGACTGGAACTCTGCTAATTTAGGCCATTGAGCTTTATCTGTATAATCAACATCATTAAGTACTGCATTAATGCTACAAGATCTTGAATTTTCCTTTTTATCCCAATCTAATTTAATACCAATCTTTTCTTCAATTTGTTCTTTATCTTTATAAATTAATTCAAAGATTCTTTTAGAAGTAATTGAGTCACCTGTATCAATCCAGAATCCAACTGTAACTTTATTTAAGCGCATTGAAATTGAACAATATAAATGAATTCCTGAAACACCAAAGAAACCATCTAATGCATGACTTTTAGTTGGGTTTACATTTCCGTACGGTCCATTTAAATTTGCTCTTAATATTGGCAATAAATATGACCAGTATGCTTTTCTCTTTTCATGTCGGGAAGCACCAATTTCAATATCATCGTTTATCTGAGTTTCAGATTCTTTTGTAATCTCAGGTGGTATCTCTCTCTGATCATTTACAAAACTGATATAAAGTAAATCTTCTTTTTGTTGTTGATTTGCAAATTTAAAATCCCAGCGAGTTTCCATAAAATCTAGAAGCATTAAACCACGTTTATAGATTTTATCTGCGGTCCAATCTGTTTCTTTAGCAACCTCAAGTTCACAGTATGAACCATTAGAATAACCACGTTTTTTCTTTTCCTCAAAAGTGTCATTTTGTAAACTTGAATTTACTGCTTGTGAAAGTGGCAGCATATTACCCAAAGAACCTGTGAGCTTTTTTATTTCAGCTGATGTAAATTGTCTAAAATTATTTCTCCAATAAAGCTTCTTTGGTGTTTGTGGAAGAATGTGCTCAATCGAGTATTTGCCTTTTGTTACAGAAGTAAAACTGATCCAATCTATTTTCAGGTTATCCAATCTCTTTAATTTTTCTGCAAGCGAATACTCATATTCAAACAAGAAATATTTCAAATCATGCCAGCTGTAGAAACCTTCATCAGAATCAAAGCGTCTATGCATTTTACTTACAAAAGTTTCAAGAGCATTCTCAGTGTTGTTGTTAGTTGTCTCATTTAAATCATCTGCAATTTCTTGTAACGTAATTCTGCCAAAATATAAATCTCTTGCTTTATTATAATATTCATTGCTCTTATAGCTTGATTGATATTGTGCGAGACGGAAGTTTATAAATTGGAATCTTTCAATTGCTTTTAATACTTCAACCTTGTCTTCGGTATTATCACTTGTACTTTTTCTGATTACGATAGAAACAAGTGGCCTAAAATAACCAATACCAATTCTGTTTAATCTATCAATCCAAAGTTTTTCCTGTTCTGATAATTCTGTACTTTCTTCTGGGAAGAAAGTGTAATACCAGCTTTCAGAGCATTCTTTTAGACTGTTTACGTAGTCTGCAATCATATTAGGTCTTAAAAAGTCTGTCTGTTGAGAATCATCTGTTGTTTCATCTATAATTTCATTCTCATCGTTTTCATTTTCTTCGTCTTCTATATTTTCATTTTCAAGAGTTACAGGTTCTTGTGATTCTGAATCTACTTCGTAAACATCATTGAAAATTGCTTTATGAGAGAATTTTTTTAATAAGAATTTTATATAGTCATCACCTTTCTGTCTGGTATACTTGAAATATATAATCCAGTGAGCTCTTAAAAATTCATCATCTGATAAAGGAGAAAACTCATTTCTTCCTAGCTGAAAATAAACTTCTTTCCAAGCATTGTTTATTGTTTCTCTTAATGCATTTTCATTTTCTTCATTAAGGTCTTCTTTGTTATATAACGTAGTTAAGTAAATCAAACGGTTCTTGAGTAATTCAAGATTTGTAAGACGTTTACCTCTGTTGTTCATTGTTTCAAAGGCAACATAAACATCATAATCATCTTCAATTTCATGAATATTAAACATAAGATGCAATGTTAATTTTTGATATAAATCTGATAAACCTTGAGCTCCTTTCTGTTCATAAAATTTAGAGAGAGCCTCTTCAAAGAATGATTTTGCAAACTTAAGATTTTTTGTGTAATAAGTTTCTTTTAATGTACCGCCGAATTTTTCCTCAAAGATTTTATATCTCAAATATTCAGCACTTGGATTATCATTCTCATAGCCAAAAATATATGTAGTTCTCAAATTATTTGGAGGCATCTGTTTGCTAATATATTTTGATCTAATATCTTTAATTGCTTCAAATCCTAAATAAACATCAGATTCAGGAATATTTTTGTTCTCATCGAGGTTTGTATAAAACTTAATTAATTCATGTAATAAAATAACAAATGTAGTAAGACGTTGCTGTCCATCTACAATATGATAAGCTTTATATCCTGCATTTAATAACCATTGATCATTCTCTCCAAGTTTTTTCGAATCTTCTCTTGAAAGTTGTTTTATAGAAAGCAGTCCTGTGTAATGATTTCTGTCCGGCTGCAGATTAACCAAATCTTCCCAAAAATCTATAAGCTGGAATTCTTGCCAGGCATAACCTCGTTGATAATCCGGAATTCTGAAGAGTTTATTTTGAAAAATCATTGATAAAGACTGTAATTCGTTCATATATATTTTCTCCTAATTTTTGCTTTATTTTTCTTCTAGTGTTTTAGCCTGTCCATTTACAATTGTCTCATGTACAAAAACGATTTGACCTTTTTTATTCTTATAAAAGTCGCTGCTTAACCGTTTGAAATATCCACGGCGGAAGTGTGGTATAACAACACCTGCAGCAGCTTTTTCAGTAACATCCAGAACCTTTTCAGATGTGTTTAAATAATGGTTATTCTCAGTTTTTATATCATGTGGAGCACCATCTACAAGACAATCTGGAAAACAATAAATGTATGAAATAAGATTTATTGCCAGCTTTGTAATCTCATTCATTTCTTGGTCTGTATAAACAATTGATTTCTTATCTTCAATTTCATTACTTGAAATATGGTACTGCTCCATTCCATGATTTACAAAAATGCGGAGTTCGTTAGAAATATCATAAAGAGAATAAGCAAAAACAAAGCCCTGGCTTTTACGTGGAATGTGAAGACAGATACCGAAGTTTATTCCAGTAGTAAGATTTTCAAGAAGATCATCATTATTCAAAACAACACTTGAACCATTATCTTTGATGTATGTTTTGATTCCTTCCAAATCACGGATTTCTACAGACTTAAAGAAGTCCATAAGATTTTCATCTTTCAAATAGATGTGTGTAAGGTCGTGATTCAAATCTCTTAAGAAAAGCTGGCAACAGGTAGCGTCATCCATGCTTGAAACAAAGTTCTTAATAAACCACTGTCGAAACATTTCTGGAGTTTCAGAATTTGGCTTTCCGTCCGGAGAGTTTTCTCTGCAGAATTTTCTGTATGCGTCGTAGAATAGTCCAAATGTTTTGCCGTACTGGATGTGTTTACTCATATATAACTAGAATACATCGTATTTCATTATTTTTCTATAATTTACACAGCAGCCTGTATTTCATAAATTATAGGCAAGAAAGCAAAACCATGCTATAATATAATTTATTAAAATGTTGCTTTGGGTGGAAAAATGGGTCGAATTGCGAATTATTCTGTATTAAAACAGTATTTGCCAAAAGAAAACTTTGAGGAAAACTTTGCTTTAATCAGTCATTATATTCAATTGCAAGGTACTGAAATTGGCAAAAGATATGAAAAGGCAATTATCGATAATCATGTTGATTTGAATATTATTCCTAAAAAATCGGATTTTAATTCAGCACAAAATATACTTTACGCAAATAAAGAGCAGAAGTTTACATTTATAGATCTTTTTGCTGGAATTGGCGGATTCCGTATGGCCTTGCAAAATTGCGGTGGTGAATGTGTCTTTTCAAGTGAATGGGATGAATCTGCAAAGCAAACATATTTTGCAAATTATGGTGAAGTACCATTTGGCGATATTACAAAAATAAATGTAAAAGATATTCCAGACTTTGATGTTTTGGCCGGGGGGTTTCCTTGTCAGCCTTTTAGTTCAATTGGAAAACGAGAAGGTTTCAAGCATAAAACACAAGGTACTCTTTTCTTTTATATTGCAGAAATTATTAAAGAAAAAAAACCAAAAGCATTCATCTTGGAGAATGTAACAGGATTACAAACTCATGATGAGGGAAGAACCTTCCAGACAATTATGGAAGTTCTTGAAAAAGAGCTTAAATATAAAGTTACTCCGAAAGTTTTAAATAGTGCAGATTTTGGAGTTCCTCAGGAAAGAAAGAGATTATATTTTATTGGCTTTAGAGAAGATATTGATAGTTCCAAATATAAACTTCCAGAAGGAAATACACAGCATGTTGGAATTGGTCAGTTTGTAGAAAAAGATGCAAAAGGTCCGTCTATTTCTAAACATTTGCAGGAATCTTATATTTTCAAAAAAGATGATGGTCATCCTGAAATAATTGATGAAAACTCGGATTTTCCAGTAAAAACATTATGTGCCTCTTATCATAAAATTCAACGTATTACTGGTACATTTGTAAAAGGCGGAGATACAGGTTTACGTCTTCTTACAGAAAATGAATGTAAAGCTATAATGGGATATCCAAAAGAATTCAAAGTTCCTGTTTCTAGAACTCAAATGTATCATCAATTTGGAAATTCTGTTGCAGTCCCTGTTGTTGAAAAAATTGCTGAAAGCATTGTTTCGATTTTATAAGAATTGGAGGTTTAAATATGCCACAATTTTCAAATAGTGATAAACAAGAACATGGTCAGAATGCAAAACTTGCTCTTGAAGCAATACTTAATGAATGTAAAAATTTTTCATATATAAAAGAAATAATAAAGGAATATCGTTGTGGTTATCCTGAATATGATAACACTCAATTTTATTGTAACTTTGTAATAGTTTTCCAAAATGATATTAAATGGATTGTAAACATTACAACTTCCTTTCGTTCAGATAGATTAAAAGGAAATCAGTGGGATAGTTATAATATTAAAGAAATTGATCCATCAATTTCTAAATCTTTATTAGTTTACCCTGATGATCTTTCTGAAAAAGATAAAGATGATTTCATTTCATATAAATATAAAATTCTTAATAAAATTCATTTTTCGGCAATTGATGATATTGTTGGACAACATGAACTATTTGAATTAATTGAAAATTATGCAAATCAAAATTTATCTGTAGGTGTAAAGAAAGATCTTCAAGGCAATAATTTTGAAACTTTTATTGCAAATATATTAAATAATGAAAAAAATATTGAAAAATGGAAAACAAATGATCCAAAATTGGTTGGTGTGCATTTTGATATTTTTGAAGAAATTGTTAATTGTTTTGGATTAAATAGAGAAAGTTTAATTTCTATTAAGGCAACTGCTGACAAGAAATTTATCGGTAACTTAAAAACTTCAGGTCTTCCAAAGACTGATATTGTTGCTATTGTATATGGTAATAATGATAATCCAAAGTCTTATACAATTAGCTGCAAAAAAACAAATGCGAAATCCGTAAGTGTTCATCAGTACACTGCAGATGCTTTTGCAGATGTTCTGGACTCAGATAATGTTAAATTACGAACATTATTACAGAAATTTCAAGAAAATGGTAATTTGAGGGATTTCGGCGCAGATAATGCTGCAGCCCTTGAATCAGAGTTGAAACCTCATTTGAAAAAACTTGTTCGCTGGGTAATTGGAGGTTATGGAGGTCAAACCTTATCTCCAATACAAAATGCAGATTATATCCTTATCGCAGATGAGGAAAAGGTTTTTATACATACTCTTGATGAATATACAAATATGCTTTTGCAGCCTGAAAATATCAGCCATTTTGGCACACCTTTTCAGTGGACTTTCGCTTCTGGACGTAAAGGTAAAGATATTCAGTTAAAGTGTAAAATATTAAAATAATATGGATGTACTATCACCCGAAGACCGTCATAAAAATATGTCTCATAATCGGGCAAAAAATACTAAACCAGAAAAATTAATCCGTTCGGCACTTTTCAAAGCTGGTTTTAGATATAGAATTTGTGATAAGCGTTATCCTGGTAAACCTGATATTATATTCCCCAAATATTATGCAGTTGTATTTATAAATGGTTGTTTCTGGCATGCCCATGAGGGTTGCCGTTATTATCATTTTCCAAGTTCAAATCAAGATTTCTGGAAAAAGAAGTTTGAAACAAATAAACTCCGTGATGATGAAAATCTGAAATACTATCAAGGACAGTGCTGGCGTGTTTGTTTTGTCTGGGAATGTGCAATCAGAGGTAAAGGCTCTAAACAAAAAATTGAACAGGTTACAAATCAAATTATTGAATGGCTGGAAGAATCGTCAGACCCATTTTTAGAAATTAAACAGTGATATTATTTTCTTCCAGATGAAATATGTCGCAGTTAAGATATTTCGCAGCTTTTAATGCGCCTCTGAATATGTATAAATGTGAATCAACATTTTCACATACAGAAAAGTGTAGCGGATTAATTAATCGTGTAAGCTTAGAATACAGTACAAGAAAAGATGCATAGAAATAATCAAAAAGTGCAATCAATAAACATGGTGTTTCTTCTATGATGTAATGCTTATCGCTCACTAAGAACCAAATTGAATTGCAGTATTTTACAACTCGTTTATGCATTTCTGGAGTGTAATTTACTCCAAAGTAACCGTCAATTACATCAAAGATGTGAATTATATCAGCATCACTAAAGTCCTTAAATTTGTAATGTTTGTCATCAGCCTTATAAATAATCTTTAGAATCTTGATGTAGTATTTTGGATTATCCAACTGCTTTGCATACTTTGCAAGTTTCTTGTCTAAGTTCATAGCTACCTCACACGATTATTTTTATAAAGACTTTATTCTCCTTGCTGCCTGATATTTTACATTCCTGCCAGTCTTCATTATTATTTATCGTCATTTCTATGGCTTCATAATAACGACAAAGCAGAAAGTGTTTATTTTCTGTGTGAGGTTGCAGCTTAATATCTAAACTTATTATAAATACTGTGTTTTCAATAATCCTATCTTTTTCAGAATATTCAGTTTCTTCTATATTAAATGTGAATAAAGGAGTTTTAATACAGTTTTCTTCAAGGCTTTTATTTTCAAATGGTTTTATTATGATTCCATCGTTATACTCCTTATTGATTTTCTCAATATTTTCAGAAAGTTTATTTATTAAGAGAAATTCTAATTCTTTATAAACAGGTTCAAAGCTTTTCATTAAAGCGTTTTTCTTCTATATAAATAGATTACACTCTGAATATTCTGAGGCATTTCAAAGCTAGTTTCATCATCATTGTTTTTCTGTTTAATAAACTCTTTCTTTTTCAGTAAATAAAGTTTTATGATTGCCTCTTTCAAATCAGTGGGTAAGGTGTCAGCTGTGTAGCCGGCATTATAATTAAGGAACACAACATGTCCTTCAAGTTTTGGATCAATAAAGTAAATTGTTCTTCCATCAATTACACAATTAGGAACACGTTCTTTTGTGTTCATATCTATGATGTTTACCATTTCAGTAATATGATCCTGCTCGGTATAAACTTTGCAGTCTCTTATTGTCTGAAGTTCATTGTAGTTTTTTTCTTCTATATTGAAGCCAAGATTTTTCTCAACATAAGAAAGTGTCGCATTAAAGATAAGATTGTCTGTATCTATTTCATCTGCACTAAGCTCTAAAATCTTCTGCAGTTCTTCAAATGGAAATGGTATCATAAATCCTCGTCATCGGTAAAACGGGGCAAAAGCCATTGTAACCTTCGTTCAGCCAAATGCAAGGCCAAGCCCTTTCGGGTTGCTTCGCAAGCCTTGCATTTGTCTTCACTTCGGTTTTGTAATTTTCGCCCCCGTTTTCCAAAGGCAAAAATACTTTTGTCTTTGGTATCAGGTAATCAATATCACACTTTTTGCAGTATGTTATTCTTCTGCAGTTTTCAAAAGAACCATATTCTTTTTTGGTCTGGTAACCAGGAAGCCGTCACGCTTTCTGAAGCGCATGAAGAGCTCGCCGTATTCGAGTCCCTCAGTTGTTTCGTCAAAGCGTTTGATTTCGATTCCTTTGCGGTTGCCGTGGATGATTCTCTTTGGATTCATAAAGATGGCAATCACGCTGTCAGCTTCGATGTCGGCAAGCTGCGGCATCAAGCGGCTTTCAACAACGTCGTAACCGTCAATGCGTCCTGGCATTCCGTCACCTGGTTTTCTCCAGATTGGGTTGTGGTTGTCGTCCTGAATGTTTGCGATGTGATTGAGGAAAGTTTCGTGCAGGAACCACTTGCAGTATTTTCTTTCTTCCGGTTCAACCATCAATTCAGCTTTGCGGAAGTCGAGGTATGTCAGATGTGTTTCATCAGTTCCCTGAATGCGGCACACTTCGGCATGTGTCATATTCATTGCACCTGTGAATGGGTCATCATCGGCAATCAAGCACTGTCGGTCGAACTCCTGGCCGTAGGCTTCGGTAAAGTCTTCGAGGAACATCTTACCAAGGTCAACAAAAACATCTTCTCCGAACTCGTCAAAGAATGGAACATATCCGGCCAAGGTGTAAGCTTTGAGCTCTGTTCTTGTCGGCATGTTTGATTTTGTTGCATCGATTTTCTGACCGTATGAAGTCAGCCACTTCAATTCGATTCCGCCGCGGTCTCTTTCTGGGATGAAGATGGAAGGCCCGTTCATCGGGCGATGTGTTACGAGGTTCATCATCTGAGACTGTTTTGCAGCTTCCTGCATGATTGTCTCTTCATAAATCGGATTGATAAGATACTGGTCATTGTTGGCAAGATTGCCAATTGGTTCACCGAGTACGGCTTTAGATGGTACAAAGCCTTTTCCGGTTTCCCAAGAAAAGTCTTTTGGATTGTTCCATTTTTCAGCACGGATGTTTGGTGTAAACTTGAGCTCGCCCAAAGTCTGCTGGTCCTTGTTCCAGGCAGCGCAAAGAGCTTTACCCAGATTGTAGTGAACATCACGCAAAGAAAGCTGCTGCATTTTTGTGTCAGCCTGTTTCATTGTTTCGCGGAAGTTCTTGATTGCATCCTTACAACCAAGAATCTCTGATGTAGTTGCATCCTCGGTATCGCCGAGAATCTTCAACATCTGTTCTGTGATTTCCTGCTGTTCCAGGAAATACTTGTTGATTTGTTCAACAGTCGCAGCTTCACTTGGAAGATTAGCTTTCATATTGTCCAATCTTTTGTGAAGAGCTAAAATAACTTCATTCATCATCAGCCCCCTTAAGCTTGTTGGTGAAATAGAGGAAGCGCTGTTCCAGCAGAGCTTCCTCGTTTTTTTGTTATGACTTACGCGCCGACTTTACCAAGTCCTGCACGCAGCTTATCCCAATAAGAAAGTTCTTCAGGTTCCTGAATTACTTCCGTTATCTCAAGTTTTTTAGTGCCGCTTCTGGCAAACGGATTTGCCGGAACACAGCAGATAGAAAATTCCAAAAGTTCCTGCTTTCGGAAAATCAGATCGCATTCGCGGTCTTTTGCTTCTAAGAATTCAACTTCTTCTGCAAGAAAACCAACCGAACCGCAGCGCAGAGCTCCGGCCTTTACACGCTGGCCAATGCTCCAGCCGAACTCGTCAAACTCCTTGTCGTTGAAAACAATGTCGCCTTCAAGGACACTTTCAGCTTTCACGTTTTCGGCGTAGCCTATAGCCGGAATGGTGTAGTCATGGCTCCAGAGCACAACAGGATTTGCAAGATAGTTCTTTAAGTTCCATCCGGCCGGGTCAACTTTCTCAAAGTCGCGGTCTACATCAAAGGTGCTCATTACCCAATGGAATGAATCTTTCTGAACATCAATGCTCTTAAAGATTTCAACCTGTGGCGAAACTTTTCCTGAATGTGAGTTTTCTTTTAAGAACTTCAAAAGCTTTTCATGGCTTCCAAGTTCTTTGTTTTCAACGCCATCAATCTTTATTATCATTATTTCCTCCCGGCAATTGCTTAAAATATTTCTTGCAAAGCAGTTCCAAATCCCCCGGCTTAAAGTAGCCGATTTTTCTTTTGAGTCGCTTTATATAACGACTAACCGTATTCGCCTGATACCCTGTGCGGTAAGCAATTTCTTTTGTACAGAAACCTTTAGAAAGATATAAGCCAATTTCCATTTCGGTAGTTGTTACTTCCGAAATAGAATCTCTGTCCAAAAGATAATCTTCCTCTTCAAAACTTCTTGTAACTGCCTCAGGATAAACTTTTTTACCCGACTGCATTTGAAGTACAGACTTTTTGAAAAAGCCTCTATCCTCAATATTAGGAATGAAACCGTCAACACCAAGCTGATGAATTCTCATTGCAAAGTAATGAGAAACATCATCCAAATCTACAAAGTATGTAAGAACCTTATCATTCAAGTAATGGATTCTTACCAATTCATATGAAATAACAAAGCCCAAAAAGTATTTGTCAAAAATGATTGCAATATCATTCTGATACTTAATCGCATTGTGAATCTCAAAAATGCTTTTGCAGATAATGACGTTTTTATCTCCTATTACAGAAGATACAGTTTCTTTTACAATGTTTTGAATTTCAATGTCGCAGCATGCGACTACAATTTTGTTTATCATAAATTATCACCTTTTGAATTATCTCCAGAACTAACGGGTACCAGTGAAGAAGCTCTAAACCAGATATCACCCCAGGGCTTAGTGTCCTGACCTCGGCTTCGTAAAACATCGTTAATTGTTTTTAGACCAGCGTTGATTTCAGCAATATCTCTATTGCTCTGAGCATCCTCGCTATCCTGCAGCTCTGGTATTGTTTCAAGATTAAAAGTACCAGTCTCTGTTAAGCCGAACCGCTTAAAGAACTGAACTTCCAGCACCTCTTCAAAATTCTTAAGAAGAGGAATAAGTGTATAATTCCAAAAAGCACGATGCTGAGAGTCGGTGTCTGTACCGCTTAAGGAACTTTTCGAATCCTCTATATTTGCAACTCTAGGCGGAATGCCATACTTTGCGAGAAGCGTATATAAGTTCCACTTTTTCATATCGTAAAGCTTCAGAACATCAGGGCTAAAAGTCAACGGCTGATATTCCGTTCCTTTACCGAGTACGGCTACACGGTTTTTCATACCGCGTCCATATTTCTTATCCCAAGTTCTTGCAAGGAGTTCTGCCTCGGCTTCCGTCAGTACCTGGTCAGTCTTGAGCAGACCTTTAGGCACACCTCCTTCTTTGAGTAAGCCGGTATTTTGTTTTGCAGCAAGTAAATCCTGTTCAACCTCAAGTCCAAGGCTCACCAGAGGACTAACTCCACGGAAAGAATTCCAGGGGTTCCAGTCCTTAAAGTGAATAATTTCATCCGGAAGAATAACTACGGGCCTTCCGCATCCTTCTTCCGTGTATACCCATTTAGTGACTTTGCCGTTGTCCACGACATGCTGCATATTTCTAGGATTTAAAATAAAAATTTCTTGAGGAAGGCCGCAGCTGTAACTCTCTCCAAACCACCAGAACGCTTCACCGTCCAGACTCCACCAGGCGCAGGTCTGTTTCCATAAATCAAAGCGGCTCATCTGTCTGTTCGGGTAGTGAAAGAGTTTCGCTAAAGCGGAATCTTTTTGAACTTTGCCATTTTTCTTAATTTCAAATTCAGCACGCGCTACATTGCGCGTAAGAATATCTATACACACCGATACCCACGCATGCTGGAGATATGGATCTGTGCAGGTTTTCTTTTCGCGAACAGAAAAGTCATCCGCAACAGATTCATTGTTTATTTCCGAAAAACTTCTAAGCTGCTTCTTTGGTTTTCGTCTGTTAAATAATCCCATACTATTTATCGGTATACTGCTATACCATTACAACCCCTGATGTTACTGCGCTAAAAATCGCATAACGCATTGCATCCATGTAATGGTCATTTACTTTTACAATCTGATTATTCTCATCACGCGAATAATCCCAAATCTCACCAAGAACACCGGTACAGTCTTTGCAAACAAAAAACTTCCCGCGTTCAATCAGGGCAATAATGTAATCAATTCCTGCATCCACAGAGTTATTAGCTTTTACACCTCCAGGTACTTCCTGTATACGCTCACCACCTGCCGGGTCACAGTAGGTAACAAAGCTCTCGTCATACCAACCCTTGGCAGTCTGGTTTTCTACACTGGTTTTAGTAGTGATGTTAAATCCGCCATAGTCGCCTATGACGTAAACACAATCTCCAACCCAACCAATCTTTACAGCCGCAATGTGTAAGCCAAAGTCCTGACCGCCAGTGTATTTATCAAACTCGGCTGGAAGTTTATCACGAGGAATAATCATAGATTCCTCAAACTTCTCGTAAACGCTGCCTTCCGGTTTTACCCAAAGACCGTCACGGAATCGGGCCCGCTGCTTTTCCGGCATATTGTCCAGAATGTCGCTGATGTAATCTTCATCAAGATTTTCAGCGTTATCCATCGGGTTCAAAACAGCAGAAGCATAAAGCTCCGGCTTGTTCAGTTTTTCATCCGTTCGAGGTTCTATCTTTCGAATGAAAACCTTATACGCCCAGTGCATTGGCGAACATGGGTTGCAGTCATAAAAGAACTTATTCTTACAGCCTTCAACTTTCATCGCCAAACGGCTGTAAGCTGTCGTTATCGCAGAGTAGGAAATCTGGCTTACTTCGTTAAAATAAATCGTCACATATTCGTGCCCCAGAATCCTATCTACCTGTTCTTTATCACCAAGTCCGCCAATCCAAATCTCGCTGCCGTTCCACAAGGTAATCAAACCGTCGTGTACGTTAGCCTTATAGTTGTGCGCTCCAATAGTTTTGTTTAACCAGGGAAGTAAAGTCTCATGCAGTACAGAGCTTCTGGCATCTTTCGCTCTAAAGCGGCAAATCAAATGTCTGCTTCCTGGGTAACGGCAAGCACGAAAGATAATTGCCATAACAATTACCGTAGTCTTACCAGACCTCGAACCACCAAAAAGCAGAATATGCTTTGCACTAGAGGCAAGCAGTGCCAGTGCTTTTTTCTGTACAGCTGTCGGCTTAAAGAGTTCCCTCATTACAAATCCTTAAAGCTGTCCACAAAATTAATTGCCAGTTCCCCCTGAACCGGCTTGTTATTTTCTTTGTCTGCACCTGTAATAAATGAATCAAGCTTTGCAGACCTTTCAAGTAAATCCATTGCGCCATCTGCATCCAGCTTTTCCGGGTCCAGCGTCTTAAGGCGTTTTCCTACAAGCTCATCAAAACCGTTAAGCATTTCCATCTGGCGTTTTTTTCGTTCAACACGTTCTGCAATTAGTTCACGTTCTGTTTCCTTTGCCACATACTCATCGTATAAAGCAGCTCTTTCATTCCAGTTGAACAATCTTGCATAACGTGCCCACGAGCCATACTTTTTCGGATCTATTTCGTGAAGCTCAAGGCAGGCTTTAATGCTGCGCTTGTAGCCCATATTCCTGAACATGCAGAAAGCCTTAAATGCTTTCGGACTCTCGGCTTCTAAACGAGTCTCCCAGCATTTAGGCTCTGCCTGTTCACCAAGATTGCCGGTTGGTATGTCAGCAACTTGTCCTCCCAAATTAAAAATCCTCCTGCCTCAAGGCAAATATCAGATTCTATTTTTGAATCAGAATCTTTTCCTGTTCATACCGAACAAGGTTTTCTCTTTCAGATTTCTGCAGCCTCACAGGCCGCCCATGGTTCATAGTTAAAGAAACGGTGAACTCTCCAAACTCTCTGTTACGCAGACAGTCAGAAAAAAGTTCCTGAATCTTGTCCAGTACATCAACATCATTTTTCAAAATCATCTTCCACCTCGTCATCCATCGAATGTACAGGCTGGACCACATTATTACCAATCCAGTCAAACAAGTCCTTCTGGCGGAAAACAATCCGCTTACCAATCTTTGCATAAGGAACAAAGCCACCTTTCACAAGCGTGTACAAAAAGTATTTGCTTATAGTCAGATAGGCTGCAGCTTCTGCAATACACATAATCTCAGGAAAGTTAGTCTTCCTGTTCAACAGCAAGTCTTCATCCTTCATACTTTTTCCTTCGGGCAGTAGGAAGAATCTGGGCTTTCTTCATCTGCTCTCGTAACTTAATCTTGAGAAAATAATAAAGCCTCTTAAATGACAGCAACTAGATAAAAAGTTTCTTACTCCATGTCAAAAACTATCCGACTTCATACAGAAAGGTGACAATTTCGGAAAGTTTTTTGTGTTAAATGAAAAAGCCCCTGCAAGGTGCAAGGGCTCTCATTGTGTAAGTATCTAATATTTTTTAAGCCGCAAGTATATTCATACGGCTAAGTTCAAATATTTCACGAATAGAATTAAAGTGCTCGTCAGTCATATGATCAGCATAGTGTTTAGTCATGGCCGGAGTTGTGTGTCCAAGAATTGCCTGAACGTTTCTCATGTCAGTCATGTTTGCAAGGTAGGTCGCACAGAAATGTCGAAGCGAATAGAAATCTATATTGCGTTCTTTGCGTTCTTCTTCCGAAACTCCAATCTTGTGCAGAGCGTCAAAGAATCCGTCATCATAATACTGAGGCAGGAACGGATTATAATCATTTGCTTTCGACCAGAAGACAAAACTTTCGTCAGACGCAACCGGGCACCGCTGCGCCTGTGCAAGAAGCCGGATTATAATATTATGAGCAACCGGAACTTTTCGAATCAGGTTAGTTTTAGTACTCTTCAAAAATCCTGTGCGGTGCCAGCTGTGACGGATGGTAATCAAGTCATTATCAAAATCAATATCACGAACCTGTAAACCAGAAATCTCACCAGGTCTCAAG